>WBZR01000424.1_pt1 | contig 38680 bp, 34 predicted proteins | sample 5204231 | NCBI WGS metagenome assembly WBZR01 (sample SAMN12412403, study PRJNA552823) | activated sludge metagenome | isolation source: activated sludge from anammox sidestream of wastewater treatment plant... | place: USA: Virginia | collected 2017-08 | reverse complement strand
ATGCCCATGGACGTCGTGGCGAACAGGTGCAGCGCCGCGCAGGCCAGGAACAGCGCCGCCGAACCTTCGACCGGCACACGCAACGCGCCCTGCACGACGAAGACCAGCGAGAGCGCCGCCGCCAGCAGCACGACCAGGCCCATGGACCAGACTTTGGCCAGCATGATCTCGGCAGGAGTGACCGGCATCACCAGCAGATGCTCGACGGTGCCGTGCTCGCGCTCGCGGATCAGCGCGGCTCCCGCGAGGATGATGGACAGCATGGTGACATTGTTGATGATTTGCATCAGGGCGCCGAACCAGAATCGGTCGAGGTTCGGGTTGAAGCGCACGCGCTGCACCAGTTCCACCGGCGGCGCGGCGCTGCGGCGGTAACGCTGGGCGAATTCATTGACTTCGCCGAGCACGATCTGCTGGATTTGGCCGCTGCCGATGAAGGCTTGGCTCATGCGGGTGGCATCCACGTTGAGCTGGATCGCCGGGGAACGGCCGGCCAGCACATCGCGCTGGAAGTCCGGCGGAATGTCCAGGGCGAAGGTGAACTGGCCCGCATCCATGCCTGGATCAACCTCGGCCAGCGACGCCATCCGCGGGGGCAGGAAGTACGGTGGGTAAAAGGCCGAGCCGATGCGCGCCGACAAGGGCGACCCGTCCTCGTCCACGATGGCGATCGGCGCGTTGTGCAGCGTTTCCGGCATCGCGGTGGCGGCGGTGTAAACCGAGATCGTGAAGGTGTAGGCGATCAGCACCAGCATGACCGGATCGCGGGCGAGGCTCCACAGTTCTTTAACCCCCAGGCGGTAAATGTTGCGGGCGAAGTCCATGGTCAGGTGTCCTGCTTCTTAAGCAGGGCGATTGACAGCCCGAGAATCACCGGGACCGCCAGCAGTATCGGCACAAACAGGGTGTGGAGGTCGGACAGACCCAGGGCCTTGCCGAACACCCCACGGCTGATGGTCAGCATGTAGGTGGCCGGATAGATCTGGCCAATCAGCTTCCCGGCGCCTTCCAGCGAGGACACCGGGTTGAGCAGGCCGGCAAACTCGATCGCCGGAACCATCGTGCCGATCAGGGTCAGGAACAGTGCGGCAATCTGGCTGCGGGTGAACGTGGAGGCGAACAAGCCCACTCCGGTGGAAAAGACGATGAAGATGAGCGCCGCCAGCGCCAGGGTGGCGAAGCTGCCCTTGACCGGCACCCCGAACACAGTGGCGGCCAGCAGGGTCATGAGCAGGAAGCTGAGCATCCCCAGCGCGATGTACGGCAGTTGCTTGCCGAGCAGAAACTCAATGCGAGTGACCGGGGTGACGTAGAGATTGATGATCGAGCCCAATTCCTTCTCGCGCACCACCGACAGCGCCGTCAGCATGGCAGGGATCAGCAGCAACAGGATCGGGATCACTGCGGGCACAATCGCCGGCAGACTCTTTACGTCCGGGTTGTAGCGATAGCGCGTCTCAATAGTCGCGAAACCGGTGGCAGCCTGGCCGAGCCGGTGCTTCGCCACGTCCACCAGCCAGCCCTGGTGCATGCCGTTGACGTAGCCCTGCACGGTCTCGGCCCGTTGCGGCATCGCGCCATCAATCCAGGCGCCGATTTGCACCGGGGTGCCGCGTTTCACGTCGCGCGCAAAACCGGGCGGTATCTCGATGGCGAGCGAGAGTTCGCCGCTGCGCTGGCGGCGGTCGAGTTCGGCGTAGTCGGTGATCGGTGGGTGCTCGACGAAGTAGCGCGAACCGGCGAGGTTCAAGGCGTAATTCTGGCTCAGGCTGGTCTGGTCGCGGTCGAGCACTGCGAAACTGAGCTGCTCCACGTCCATGTTGATGCCGTAGCCAATGATGAACATCAAGATCAGGCTGCCGAGCAGCGCGAGTGTCAACCGCACCGGGTCGCGTTGCAGTTCCAGCGTCTCGCGCAGGGTGTAGCTGAACATCCGGGCGGTGCTGAAACGCGCGCGCGGCGTCTGGGGAAGTCCGGAGGGCCTGGGGGCGGCGGGAGCATTGACGGGCTGGGCAACCGCCTCTGTCGCGGCCGGCTTGCTCTGTTCGTGTTTGGCCCTGGCGTCCTCCAGGTAACTAATGAACGCCTCCTCCAGCGTGGCCGCGCCGCGTTTGCGCACCAACTCAGCCGGAGCGTCGCTGACCAGCACCTGACCGGCGTGCATCAGCGAGATGCGGTCGCAACGCTCGGCTTCGTTCATGAAGTGGGTCGAGATGAAGATCGTAACCTGATCCTTGCGAGCCAGGTCAATCATCAACCGCCAGAGGTTGTCGCGCGCGATCGGATCAACGCCCGAGGTCGGTTCATCGAGAATCAACATCTCCGGCTCATGCACCATCGCTACCGCCAACGACAGACGCTGGCGAACCCCCAGCGGCAAGCTGTCCGGCAAGGCGTCGGTCACCCCATTCAGGCCGAAACGGCTCACCATCTCCCGGACCCGTGACGGAATTTCTGCCTCCGGCACGCTGAAGAGGCGCGCATGGAGCACCAGGTTTTGCTGCACCGTGAGTTCGGAGTACAGCGAAAACGCCTGCGACATATAACCGACCCGCCGACGTGTGGCGATATCGTGCGCGTCCACCTGGTGACCGAACAGCCACGCCTGACCTTCGCTAGCGGGAAGCAGGCCCGTGAGCATCTTCATCGTGGTGGATTTGCCGCAGCCGTTGGAGCCAAGGAATCCGAAGATTTCACCACGGCGGATGCGGAAGCTGACGTGGTCCACGGCAGTGAAATCGCCAAAGCGCATGGTCAACTCACGCGCTTCGATGGCGATCCCTTCCGGGTTATCGGCGGCCAGTGGCGGGACCACCACGGCCCTGTGGCCGCGCTTCTTCTCTTCCGGCAGTAGCGCGATAAATGCCGCTTCGAGCGAGTTCTTGCCGGTGCGCTCGCGCAGCTCGTGCGGAGTGCCGGTGGCCAGCACCCGGCCGGCATCCATCGCCACCAGCCAGTCAAAACCGTCGGCTTCTTCCATGTAGGCGGTGGCAACGATCACGCTCATCCCGGGGCGGCGTTGCCGAATGCCGGCGATCAGGTCCCAGAACTGTCTGCGCGCCAGCGGGTCCACGCCGGTGGTCGGTTCGTCCAGGATGAGCAGGTCCGGGTCGTGGATCAGTGCGCAGCACAGTCCCAATTTCTGTTTCATGCCTCCCGAAAGCTTGCCCGCTGGACGGTTAAGGAACGCCCGCAGGCCGGTTGCGATGGTGAGCTGGTCAATGCGCCGCCGGCGCTCGGTCGCGTCATGGCCGAAAAGGCGGCCGAAGAACTGCAAGTTCTCCTCGACCGAGAGGGTGGGATAGAGGTTCTTCCCCAGGCCTTGAGGCATGTAGGCAATGTGCGGGCAGACCGTGTTGCGGTGGCGCGCACTGCTCATGTCACCTCCCAGCGCTTCGACCCGTCCCTCCTGCACCGCACGCGCGCCCGCCACCAGCGACATGAGGCTGGACTTGCCCACGCCGTCCGGACCAAGCAGGCCGACCGTGCAAGCGGCGGGGATGTCCAGGTCAATGCGGTCCAGCGCCAGCGCTTTGCCGTAGCGCAGGTTCACGCCGACCAGCCGGGCGACCGGCGAGCGAAAACCGGCGTTGTCCATGCTCATTCCGGCGTCTTCTCCGTCAGGCTCTCTGGCCACTGCGCTTGCGGGTCCAGCTTGACCCAGGCCACGCCAGGGATGCCCGTCTTGACCATTTTGAGGTGCTTCTGCAGCAGCTCGCGAGAGAACTGCGCCTTGACCCGGAACATGAGTTTCTGGCGCTCGTTGGCGGTCTCGACTGTCTTCGGGGTGAACTGCGCGGTGCTGGCGACGTAGGACACCTTCGCGGGGATCACGTATTGCGGCGCAGCGTCGAGCACGACGCGTACTTCGCTGTCTATCGCCACCTTGCCGGCCGCCGTTTCCGGCAGGAAGAAAGTCATATAGACATCGCCGAGGTCAATCAAGTTGAGCACCTTGCCCCCGGCGCCGAGCACTTCGCCGGGCTGGGCGATGCGGTACTGCACGCGGCCGTCGCGAGGGGATTTGAGCTGGCTGTCGGCAATGTCGGCCTCGATCCGCGCGATCGTGGCGAGGCTTGCGATGACCGCTGATTGCGCGCCCACCACTTGGGCGCGGGCAGCGTCAATTGCAGCCTGCGCCGCCTCCACCTGTGCTTTGGCCGCACTGAGCGCCGCCTCCGCGCTGCGTGCGTTGGCCCGGTCTTCGTCGAGTGCCTGGGCCGAATTGACATTCGCTTTCGACAGGGTCTCGGAACGCTTCAGCCGTCGCTGGGCCAGCTCCAATTCGCTCTCGCGCTGGGCCACCACGGCCTGGGCAGCCGCCTTGTCGCTTTCGCGCACCGTTACCTGCGCCTGCGCACTGCTGACCGAGTTGCTGGCTTGCTGGTTCTGCGCCCGCGCTTCGTCCCGTTGCGCCTCCAGTACGTCGATCTGCATTCTCGCCAACGGCTGCCCGGCCTGCACGAAGTCACCTTCGTTAACCAGGATGTCCTGCACTCGACCGGCCAGCTTGGTCGCGACGTCAATCTCGGTGGCTTCGACACGACCGTTGCCGCTGACGAAGCCCGCACCGGGGCCCGAAGGTCGCAGCTTGGTCCAGGAATAGATCCCCACCGCGACAGTCAGCACGCTCGCGGCAACGACGATCTTCATTTTCAAGGCAGAGGCCATAGTGGTGAATCGCATCGTAGTTGAATTCCGTTCAGTGTCAACCGAGCCCAAAAGGACGCGAAACGGGTTGTAGCTGCTGAGCTTTGCTGGTGACGCAGAGTTGCCTTTGAACATGTGTTGCAAATTCTGCAAATAACCTCGCCATTTTGTTTTAGGGAAGCTGTGACCGGTCACACTGGCCCGCTCGATCTGCTGCTACAACTCCCTCGGGCTGGTGTTTTCCATGCGCACCAATCACCACGATGGCCAGGCCGATGGCCTCAGCGTCGCGAGCAAGCGTCAGAGGCGACTGCAATGTGTCTCGAATCTTCTCCGCAATCGTAGCGCCGCCAAATGCGCCGGCCATGACGCCGACCCGGGTAATGCCGATTTGCACGGTGGAAAGAAGGCGATTGGGAGAGTGAACGAGTTCGAGCGCCACTTGGGACCATTCGTCGCCTTGATCGGCGAATCGTTTAAGCCGCAGCCTTCGGGCGGAAACCACAGCGATTTCGGTCATGGCAAAAACACCCTTGACGGCTGGCAAAACGAAAATAGCGACGATTTCAATGCTGATGCTGGTCATACCGTTTTAGAGGTTTGCCCCACTCGACGCGTGTTGAACTTACCCAGCTCACGAAGCCACAGAACCGAACTGGCGACAGCGGCACAACGCAGCCAATCGCTCAAACTCAGTTCGCGGTCGAAAAGGCGTTTTGCAGAAACGGCACGTAAATCACGGCCACATGGAGCGCCAGCGACAAGCCCAGTGCGCCCCAGAGCCACTGGTTGTTAAAGAGTCTGTGGAAGGCGCTTCGTTTGTTGGAGCCGGCGAGTCCAGAGGCTTGCGACAGCAGTTGACGCAAGGTCAGCTTGCCGGCGGCTGGCGGCAGCTTTGGAAGCCAGGTGGAAATGGGCGCATCGAGTTGCAACCTGCCGTCATCCACGACGGCCATGACCGTTGCGGCCGTCAGAAACTTCGATGCCGAAGCAATCGGGTATTGGGTGTCGGGCTGGATGCCACCGAAGTGGGCCAGTGAGATCACCTTGTCTCGCACACCGATGCCTGCGCTTATCTCCTGATGACAGGCATCGTCGTAGATCCTCACACGGCATTGACCGGAACGGGCTTCCAGGCAGCGCGCCGTGCGGCGCCGATTACGTCGCGGGCTACGGACGGCTTCACGTCGAAGCGCAGATAATGCAGTCCGTCGGGGTCGTGCCGCGGCCACTGGGGCAGCGCGGCGGTCTCCGGTGATCCCGTCTTGGCAAACGCAATGAAGCTGTCGCGCATCAAGTCCGACACGGCCCTGGCCTCTGCGGTCCAATCCACCGGGAACGGCACGCCTTTCGGCTGGCCGAAGGTGAACGCGATGTCGCTGGCGTGCGCCGCGCCAATTGGTGACGCCTTCTCATAGTCGAAGCGATAGCTCCAAACCGGCGCGCCGGCCGTGACGAGACCATCGGCGAGGCGCAGTGAGGGAATGCCGGTGAACATGTCGCTGAACAAGTCCACCGTCGGGTCGCGCTGCGGACGTGGTGTGCCGGTGTAGGCGGCTGTCAACGCCTCCCAGCGCGCCGCGCCAACCAGCGAGCGGACCTTCTTGGGCAGCCCCTCGGTCAAGGTCGTGACCTTGGCGAAGGTCACACCTTCGTTCTCGCAATGTCCGATGAGCGTCGGCACCGGCGCCAGCGCCAGCAGCGGATGCTTCGGCAGGACGACGCCATCAACCGCAGGGTGGAACGCCTCGCCACCCAGCAGCGCCGAGTTCGACGCGGCGGCCAGCGCGTTGAAGATGCGGTGGAGATCGGACGCCGGAAGCGCCAGCAGCTTCTCATCCTCGCCGGGGCGCAGGCCGGCTTCGCGGAGCGCCAGCGACATGACCTGTCGCGGTTCATCGGGCAGAAAGACGGGTCGCGCACCGCCGCTCTGGATGATCGCGCGGTGGAACAGCCCGAGCGCCCCGGGTGCGCCGAGCAGGCAGCCGATCGACATGCCGCCGGCGGACTCGCCCATGACGGTGACGTTGTCGGGATCACCGCCGAACGCGGCGATGTTGTCGCGAACCCAGCGCAGCGCGGCGATCTGGTCGAGCAGGCCGAGGTTGGCGGAGCCGGGATCACGCGAAGTCTGGAGATAACCGAAGCCGTTCAGCCGGTAATTGAAGGTGACGAACACCACATCGCCACGCTCGGCATAACCGTCCCCATGATAGCTTGCTTCCGAGCCGGCGCCGAATACGAAGCCGCCACCATGGATCCAGACGATGACCGCGCGCGGCGCGGACGCGGGGCGCTCCGGCGCCCAGACGTTGAGGTAGAGACAATCCTCCGATCCCTTCATCGGCCCGGTGTCCGGTCCGAGCGATTGCTGGATCGCCTCGCTGCCGAACGCGGTCGCGTCGCGGATGCCGGACCAGGCCGTAGCCTCCTGTGGCGCGCGCCCGCGCAGCGGACCCACCGGCGGCCGGGCATAGGGGATGCCACGCCACACGCGCGTGCCGTTGGCCTCCCGCGTGCCGGCGATCCGACCATCGCGAACGGTGATCACGTCCGCTGGCGATCGCGCGTCGAGCGCCTGCGCAATGGCCCGGCCTCCGGGCAGAACGACCGCTCCCATTGCGGCCATCAATTTCATAAAATTGCGGCGTCCGATCCTATTCATCACCTTGCCTCCTCACTGAACCGCATCGGTTTTCCCTGAGTCTCCATATCTGGTTCATGAATTCTGTGGCCTTGCGGCCGATCTGCGGCGCAAGGCTCACCTGCGCTAACTCACCGCTTTCAACGCTTGTGCCACGACAGTGGACAAGGGCGTGGTCGGCCGCCCAAGCAGCCTCGAAAGCTGATGTCCATCATCGAACAATCCCCCCTGCGATGCTCCAACATCCCAGGATGCGAACGCGGCAGCCAAACCGTCCGGCAGGCCGGCGCGTTTGAGCGCGGCGGCATATTCGGACTCGGGCAGATTGACATAGGGGATGGACCGGCCAGTCTGCCTGGAGATTTCCGCGGCGAGATCAGCCAGGGTATAGGCCTGGTCGCCGGCCAGTTCGTAAACCTTGCCTGCGTGGCCGGTGCTTGTCAGGACAATGGCTGCGGCCTCGGCATAATCGGCGCGCGGCGCAGAGGAAATGCGTCCCTCTCCGGCGCTACCGTAAAAAGCGCTGTTGGCCAACGCCGCTGGAACGGACGCGGTGTAGTTCTCCGTGTACCAGCCGTTGCGTAGCAGCGTATGGGGAACGCCCGATTCCTTGAGCATTGCTTCAGTCTGGTTATGTTCGCCTGCCAGATTCAACGGAGAAGTGTCTGCATGCAGCATGCTGGTATAGACGATCCGCTTGACGCCGGCCTTCTTCGCTGCCGCGATGACGTTGGCGTGCTGGGGCGCACGCCGGCCTACCTCGCTGCTGGAGATCAGCAGGAGCGTATCCACGCCGGCAAGTGCCGGTTCGAGCGTTTCCGGCCTGGCATAATCGGCTTCTCGAACCTCGACGCCAAGATCGGACGCCTTCCCGCGCGAACGCGCCAGAGCAATCGTGTCAGCGGCGAGTTGCTTTGCTTTGAGTCTATTGATCACGAGGCGCCCGAGCTGCCCCGTTGAGCCTGTAATTGCGATTTTCATTGGTGATCTCTTTCTTTGTTGCTGGTTTGGGACTGAGATTGGAGTGTTCTCATAATGGTTTGTCAGCGAACGGTCTGGCACCGTTCGCAGTCAACTTGCGTTGAACCACGGAGTCAAGCGATGCCTTGCCACCGCCGTAAATTAGAACGATGAGCGCGAGGCCGATGGCGAGCAGGTGATATTCAAATCCCTCGCCCTTCTGGCTGCCGGACCAGTTCATGAAAAAGCCATTCGCCGCGTGCGAGGTCAGGATGGCGACCGTCATCACGCTGGCGATGCCGAACGCCGCCACGCGACTGAACAATCCGGCAATCAAACCAAGCGAACCGGCGAACTCCGCCAGGATGGCGGCGAACGCAAACACGGCGGGGATGTGCATGGTGCCGGTGAAGAAATTCATCGTGCCGGCGAAGCCGTGACCGCCGAACCAGCCGAGCATCTTCTGCGCGCCGTGAGGAAACATCACGAGACCAAGGATGAGCCGGGCAATGAGCGGCGCGGTGTGGTTGTTCGTTTTGAACAGGAGTTGGAGTGCTTTCATGACTTCGATTTGCGATTCACTCAGTTGACCGGTGCGAACGTGAAGCCGACTTCGCCGCCATGCCCTTTCGCGTAAGCGAGCTGGATGCCCAGTTCGGCGAGCGGTTCGAGGTAACGCGCATTGGTGAGCGGGCCGGTGTCAAACGCACTGAACCCGGCATCCCTGGCCAACTGCACCACCTCGGCGTTCGCCGCCGCATGATTGCCGGCGACCAGCACCGACGGCAGCGACTTCGCGCCGGAAACCGCCTTCGCGAGAACCTGCGCGAGGACCGTGTTGAACGCCTTGACTACGTGCGCCTGCGGGAAGACGGCTTGCACAGCTTCCCCTGCCGATGTCGTGTGGCCAATGGTCAGCGCCATGAAGTCGGCCGTGAGCGGGTTGGTGACATCAACGAGAGTTTTCCCGGCGAGACTGCCGACCCTGGCGGCAACCGCCGCGACCTCGGAGAACGGCACGGCGAGGATGACGATGTCGGCGGACTTGGCGGCCTGAGTGTAGTCCGTGACGTTAAGCTCCGGAAACTTCGCGCGGGTTTGCCCGGGATTGCGTGAACCGAGAGTGACGTTGTGTCTGGAGGCAAAGAGGCGGGCGAGATTGCCGCCGATGTTACCCGAACCGAGGATAGCGATGTTTTTCATACGCCAGCAGTATGCCGCAGCCCGCCGGGTTTTGAGAAAGACCATGTTTCTTGCCTCAGCATAACCTGAAGGTATGCTCGGCGCGGATGGAATTGCGCCACCTCCGATACTTCGTCGCCGTGGCCGAGACCGAAAACGTCTCGCGCGCGGCGCTGAAGCTTCATGTCTCGCAGCCCGCGTTGAGCCGGCAGATTCGCGATCTGGAGGACGAGATTGGTTTTCGCCTGCTGGAGCGGAGCGCAAAATCGGTGCGGCTCACCGCCGCGGGTCGAACGTTTCTCGCCGAGTCGCAGGCGGTATTGCAGCGGGCAGACGAAGCGGTGCAGGCGGCGCGTGTCGTCGCTTCGGGTCAGCGCGAGGAACTGAACGTCGGTTACGCTCCGATGCCCACCGTAAGATTCCTGCCGGCGGCTCTGCGCGCGTTTCATCAGCAGTTCGCGGGCGTTCGGGTGAAGTTGCATGACCTCTCGCCGGAGGCAATGCTGGCCGCCCTGCACGCAGGCCGATTGCAGCTCGCCTTCCTCGTTCGTCCGACCCGCCCCATGCTGCGCGGCCTGCAATTCGAGGAGTTCGCTCGTGATCACATGCGACTTGCGGTCGGCCGGGATCATCCGTTGGCCAGGCTGCGTTCGATTTCAGTGAAGGAAATCAAGAGCCAGTCCTTGGTGGCGTACAGTCGGAAAGAGTATCCCGAGTATCACGCCTACCTTGAGGTGTTGTTTGGCGAGGCAAAAGCGCACCCGCGCATCGTAGAGGAATGCGACGACGGAATCGGTCTGGTGACGGCGTTGGAAACCGGCCGAGGCGTTGCGATCCTCCCGCAGAGCCTGGAGTTAACGACGGGGTCGCGAATCAAACTCATCCCCATCACGCCTTCGCCATCGCCGCTGGTGGTGGGCGCGGCTTGGCTGCCGAAACGGTTAACGCCCGCCGCCGAACGATTTCTGAAGGTCACACGAGATTCTGCGAAGGGAAGGCAGGGAAACTAAACGATGCATTTGGCTTGGGGAGCGCGCTCGCCCGATCCACTCGTGCGGGCGAAACGCCTGCACCGTTCGGAGCTTTCTCGTGCGCACGGGTTTGGCGCGAGGGCGCACTGAACCACAGCCGGGGCGACTGTGCTCCCCTACGAAACCAACCGCATCGTTGCGGCTAAACTCGGCGTCTCTTGGTTGGCGCAGTTTGCTCAACTCGTTCGCTCTATTTCTCGCCGAGGCGAATTGGATACACCTCCGCCAGTTCCGGCGACTTCACTCTGTGCTCCGTGCCGGCTTTGGGTTGCCATCATGGTTCAATGCGCGGCACGACCCGGATGGTGGCGGCCCGGGCTGCGGCGCTGATCATCGGATTGAGATACGGGCTGCCTCGATATTTTGCCCGGTACGCATTGTCAATTTGGTCGTTGATCGCACCGGCGACCGGCTCGAAGGAGACTTCCTTCGTGATTCCAGCGGCCATGATCCGGCCCGCTTTCTGGCGCAACGCGGCTTGATACCAGCGGGAGTTGCGACCGTTGTAGGCGCGTACGTAGAGATTGCCCGCGACTGCGACGGACCAAATCCACGTCGGCGTGCCGTAGGCCACACCGTCCTCGCGGAACGGCGCGATGTGCAGGTCATCCGCTGCGGCGATTTTTCCCAGTTCGATCGCCGGCCAGCCCGCGCGGGACGCGGCAGGCGGAGTGGGATCAACTGATGATTCTGGGCGGGAATTCGAGTTCGTTGTCATAACGCAACCATATTGCCACCGATTAAGTTGACCTGCTCTCGCGATTCTGCGATGCCTGTCGCGATTCTGCGGGAAACCAAGCCGGCGGCGGCTGCCCGGTGACGTTGCTCTTGGCGGAGCTTCGGAATCATTTTGCGATCGGTGCAACACCGATGACGCACCTACGATGCTTCTGGAAACGCGCGGACGCGCAGCATTGCTCAGCGCCGTAGGCGCGGCATCTTTGTAGAAACCCCAGGGCTCCGAATCCCAAGCCCCGTCAGGGGCGGCATCGTCCGGGATGATGCGCCCGCTCAAGTGAATCCGCCTGCACTGCCTGATGATGTCGCTCCTGACGGAGCTTTGGGATTCTTCTTCTGCTGATTCTACAAAGATGCCACCCCTGACGGGGCTGGCTTGGCGGCGATCCAGGGATTGGGATGCGCCTCGCTGGACAGGTTTTTCAGCCAGGCTGATGTGCGCATTGTTGACTCCTCTTGCTTCAGGGCCACAGCAGGGTTTTGATCGCGCGCCGCTCGTCCATCGCACGGTAGCCTTCGGCTACTTGTTCGAGCGGCAGGGTCAAATCGAAAACCTTGCCGGGATTGATTTTTCGGTTCCATACGAGGTCAATCAAATGCGGCAGGTATTGCCGCACCGGCGCCGGTCCACCGTGCAGATGGACGTGGCTGAAGAATAATTCCACGCCGTCCAGTTCGACCCCATGCGGAACACCGACGTAGCCCATCGCGCCGCCCGGTCGGGTGCAACGAATGGATTGCAGCATGGATTCCTGCGTGCCGACACATTCCAGCACGGAGTCAACGCCCACGCCTTGGGTCAAATCCTTGATGCGCGCCACGCCCTCGTCGCCGCGTTCGGTCACGATGTCGGTCGCGCCAAATTCGCGGGCGAGCTGTTGCCGCGTCGCGTGCCGGCTCATGACGATGATGCGCTCCGCACCCATTTGCTTGGCGGAGAGCACACCCATCAGCCCCACCGCACCGTCACCGACGACCGCGACCGTCTGGCCCGGTTGGACTCCGGCGGCGGCAGCGGCAAACCAGCCCGTGCCGAGCACGTCGGAAGTGGTCAGCAGGCTCGGGATCAGGTCGGCGGGCGGATTGCCCGGCGTGGGCACGAGCGTTCCGTCCGCCAGCGGCACGCGCAACACCGGCGCTTGCGCGCGCAGCATCCACTCGCGATTTGCGCACGAAGTCTGGTAACCGGCCCGGCAGTGCGGACAGGTGATGTCGGAAGCGGCGAACGAGCCGATGACGAACTGGCCGGGCTTGACCGACCGCACGGCGCTGCCGACTTCCTCGACGATGCCGCAATACTCGTGGCCCATCGGCGTGGGTTCGTTGACCGGCTGCAACCCGCGATACGGCCACAGATCCGACCCGCACACGCACGTCGCGGCGATGCGGATGACCGCGTCGGTTGGCTTTTCAATCTTCGGCGTCGGGCGCTCCTCGAAGCGCACGTCGCGCGGACCGTAGAGAACTGTTGCTTTCATGGTTGTTTTGTCCTTTCGTAAACCTTCAGTGAAGGAGCAGTCGAGCTTGTCGAAGGGGACGTGCTCAGCCGCAGCCTTGCGATGCCTTGCATGCATTGCCTGCGAATAAGCTTCGTTTCCATAACGCCTCTACAATGCCCCATGAAGGAGAATCCTGCTCTCGCGATCCTGCGATCACTGTTGCAATTCTGCGGGAGAATGTGAAATGCCGGCGCAACGAAAAGTCGTCGGAGAATGTAACGGCGGCTTGTGCAAAAGGCGCTTCGAGGTTAAGATGCCCGGCAATGACAACGGTGGCTCTCAGCGCCCACTTCGATGGCGAGAAGATTCAACTCGACGAGGATTACAAACTTGCCGAGAACGCCCGGTTGATGGTCGTGGTGCTTCCTCAAAATGACGAGCGGCAGGATTGGTCACGGTTGTCGCTCCACCAACTGGCGCGGGCCTACGGCGAGGACGAGCCGGAATACACCCAGGCCGACCTCCGTCCATGAACGAAGGCGAAATCGCCCTCGCTCCGCTTCCCCAAGCCGATGGCCGCATCAAAAATCGGCCGGTCGTGCTACTCCGTCGTCTCCCGCCGTTTGGCGATTGGCTCATCTGCGGGATCAGCACCCAACTTCAGCAACGCGTTGCCGATTTCGACGAACTGATCGCCTCCAGCGACTCAGAGTTTGCCAGAACCGGCCTGAAAGCCGCCTCCATTATTCGTTTAGGATTTCTCGCTGCCCTGCCCGAAACCGCTCTACTCGGGACAATCGGCGTGATTTCGCGCGACCTTCATCGTCGTCTGCTCGCCAACCTCTGCCGCCATCTGAGCGCGTAAGGCTGGTGAAATGCGCCTGCCTGTGAACCCGCCGGTTTTGTAAAGTTTCCAGGGATGATCCAGGATGTCCGGCTGGAAAACTTTCTCCCGCCAAACTTGCGCGCTGATTAAATATCTCCGCCTCGAGAAGGAATGAAAGCTGGCTTGTCTGTGGGAAAGGCTCTTCAGAGTGTCTTTCCGGTTTCTGCTGGCTGCGTCCGCGTGGTGATCAATCCAAATGCTTCTTTTTGAGAAATTGGGACATGAGGTCAGCAATTTGAAGATTGTTGAGGTCTGAAAACGGGAAATGCGTGTTGCCGCGAATGCCAATCTCCGGGAGATGGACGACGGTAACATCACCGCCCCGGCGGTTCACCGCATCCCGCCACAGCCTGGCCATCGCCAGACGAACCCGCCATCCGTCCTGGCCCGGATTCGCCACCGGTTGCGAGGGAATGTTATCGCCGTAATAGATGACGATGGGAATTTTCGTCAGCGCCATGAACTCCGACAACGGCACGCCCACCGCTTGCAGTTCGCCCCCGGCGCTGGGCATCGCGGGCGGCACTTCGTTTTCCGGGAAAATGAACCCGCTCCCGGGCTCATAGGAGACAATGGCGCGGACGTTCGAGTTTTTAACAGCGACATCCCACCCCATGCCGCCGGCGTGCGAGTGGGTGACGAGAATGCCCGGACCGATCTTTTTGAAAAGCGCGGTGACTGCCGCGACATTCACCGCAGGATCGAGTGGTCCGGTGTCGGGCGTTACCTGGCGAAAGTATTGGTTCAACGCTTCCGGGTCGCGGGAGAATTGTACGCCCGGAAAGAAGTCGGGCCAGATGCCCAGGCGGAATGTGCCGAACCAGTCTTGCTCATCGGGCTTCGGCGCGATCGTCAGTGGCAACGTGCTTCGGCCCGCCCGGCCCCGGCGCGGCTGGTCGAGCACGTAAACCGGGTAGCCGCGGCGCAAGAAGATGTTTTGAAATCCCTCGCGTCCATCAGGGGTCGTTTCCCAGGTTTTACCGAACTGCCCAAAGCCGTGCCACAGCACCAGCGGTAGTTTTCTGGCTTTTACCGGGATTTGATAAAACACATACGCGTGATCACCGTGCAATGTCTGCCCGGTAGAGCTTCGCTTGATGGCGTCATAGGTGCCGGAATTGGTCATCACCGTCCCGCCGACGGCGAAGCTCCCTTGCTCCTGGATCATCAGCGGTTCGGTTTTTCTGGTCGCGTCTTGCGCCTTGGCGGAAACGCCGGCACTGACCAGCATTGCCAGAGCGACCACGTTGATCTTCATCGAAAATCTTGGCAGCGATTTCATGTTCACTCCTCATTTCAAATTCCAGTCAAAGAACTCTTTGAGCTTGGCGACTACCGGCGTCACGAACTGCGGTTTGTGGTACAGGTCAATGTGGGTGGCGCCTTCGACCTTGAACAATTCCTTGTCCTTCGTGCCAGTGGCCTTGGCGAACGCATCCGCGGACATATAGAGACTGTCCGCCTTGCTCCCCGCAATCAGCAGCAGTGGTTGGTTGATCAGTTCAATCTGATCGGTGGCGTCCCAGCGCATCAGGTCCAGCAGGCTGCTCGTGGTGTATTTGAACGTCGAACCCGGGTGCGCGTGGGTCTTCCAGTAATACTCATAACCCTGCCGATACAGATCGAACGGCAGCTTGGCGATCTGTTCGTCGGTCAGGTTGGCATCGCCGGAATAAAGCACTTCTCCACCGGCAGCTTCCTGGGCGCGGGCCGCCGAAGCCTGACGCAGGCGTTGCTGGATGGTGTCCAGTTGCGAATCCACATAGCCATTGCGACGGACTCGTCCAGAGTTGAACATGCTCACCGTTGCAATCGCCTTGAATCGCTTGTCGGTTTTCGCCGCCGCCAGCGAGTAACCGCCGCCGCCGCAGATGCCGAGTAGCCCCAGACGCTCGGGGTCCACGCCCGCGTACTGAGTGATGAAGTCTGCCGCGCCGTGAATGTCCTCAATGCGGTGGGCGGGTTTGTCCACGTTGCGCGGTGTGCCGCCACTCGCGCCCTGATACGCCGCGTCCATCGTGATCGTAATGTAGCCTTGCTCGGCCAGGCGCTGGGCATACAGACCCGCGACCTGTTCCTTCACCCCGCCATTGGGATGCGCCACGACGAGCGTGGCGTATTTCTGCTTCGGATCGTAGTTCGCCGGGGTGTACACGTTGGCGGCAATGGCCAGGCCGTTGAGCTCGTACTTGACCGTGTGAAGGTTGACCTTTCCCGGCTCGTTTTTTGTGATCGCACCAGCGTAGGTCAACGTGAACGGGTTTTTCCTGTAGTCGTCGGCCACGGCTGGCGTGGTCGGAGCCGTGGTCATTGCGGCCAGAAGGGTCGCGGTCATCGCAGTTCGTTTCATTTGGGTCCGCCTTTCAATGGTCTAACGCGGCTTCATGACTTCAACGGCCTTTTCAATCACATCCAGTCTTGCCTTCTTGGGATCGGGTTTGCCGACCGCCGAACCATCGAGCTGGACTTCGAGAAGTTCATCCTTGCCTGAATCGTAGCGCGGCCATTTGGGCAAACCCGGACCGTTCGGATCGCCCGTCTTGGCGAAGTTCGCCCAGTAGGTGTTCATCAACTTGGCGACCGCCTGGTCTTCGGAGGCCACAGCGGCCCCGTTGCGGCCTCTCAGATTGTTGAACACATACGGGATTTCAGATCCGTGCCCCGCGCCGAACCGCATCCACTGGCGGGCGGAGGGGGAGACGTAGGAGAACAAATAGACGTAGGCCGGTGTGCCTTTCGCGGCAAAGGCCCGTGCGGTCATCCGGGCTGGCTCGGCCCAGACCTTGTCAGTATTGACCATGGTGAGCATCTCGGCAAAATCATTGGTGCCGTGAGGGTCGTAAACCGCCGCCGCTTCGTCGCTCAACTTGGCGAACAGCGAAAGCAATTCCTGCTTGGAGCGGGCATTGACGAATCCACCCGGCACCTCCGCACTGTTCGATCCGATGATGAGCGGAACCTCCGCCTGTCTGCCGGCCGCGTAGGCGTGTTCCGCCGTTTCGACAACAAGTTTCCCGTCGAGGATCGGCCCCGAGTAGATGGGCGGCCCGCCGGGGCCATCACTTTCCTGCCCGCCATCCACGATCTCCGCAGCGGTCAAGGCGCGGAGCCTGGCCAAGGCGTCGGCGTCCGTGCCCTGGATCCCATGTTTGCGCGCAAAGTTCACTCCGATGGTCTCCGCCGAAACGGGGTAGAACGGATCCGCCTTTTCCTGGCGGATCGGTCTGCCGGTCAGAACGCCATCCCGCCCTCCGCCCGACTGACTGATCGCCTTGTGAAAAAGGCCGCGGGCCGCCGGTATGGTCAGGAGTGAATGCACCGAGACCCCACCCGCCGACTCGCCGAAGATGGTGACGTTTTGGGGATCGCCTCCAAACGCGGCGATGTTCTGTTGCACCCATTTGAGCGCGGCAATCTGATCCATGTAAGCGTAGTTTCCCTTGGGCTCTTCCGGATGCTCCTGGCTTAACGCTGGGAAGGCGAAAAAGCCGAGACGCCCCAGGCGGTAGTTGAATGTGACCAGAATGACTCCCTGCCTGGCGAACTGGGCGCGGGAAAAGTCCGGCGAGGAACCGCTTCCGCCCACAAACGCGCCGCCATGAATCCACACCATGACCGGCAACCGCGCCGTCGCGACGGCATCGGCAGGCTTCCACACATTGAGAAACAGGCAATCTTCGGAGGAATCCCCGCGACCTTCGCGCCCGAAACCTCGCTGCGGACAATCCGCGCCGAACTTGCTCGCATCGCGCTCGCCTTCCCACGGCACCACAGGTTGAGGTGGTCGCCAGCGGTTGGGGCCAACCGGGGCGGCCGCGTAGGGAATTCCTTTGAAACTGGAAACATCACCTTCGGTTACTCCGCGCAAGATGCCGGATGCGGTGCGAACCGTTGGGTGAGTCTTGGGTTCGACCTTGTTCTCCTTCATTTCTTGTGCGCTCGCCGCCGTTAAGAACATGGCTGCCAGTAACCAACGGGCAGTGATTTGACGCTGTTTTCTTTTCATCATTTCTCTTTCGTCCGATTGCTTGTCATTTCTTCCCGAAAACCTCCTTGGCCACACCCGCTGCGGTCACGGCGCTGGGCCATCCCGCGTAGAACGCCAGATGCGTGATCGCTTCGCTTATCTCCCGCTCGGTAACTCCATTCCGCCGCGCCAGCGCGAGATGCGACCGGAGCTGGTCGGGACGATTCATCGCGATCAATGCGCTCAGAGTGACGAGACTGCGATCACGCTTCGACAGCTCGGGACGTTCCCAAACGTCTGCGTAAAGCACGTTGTCGGTCAGCTCCGCCAGCTTGGGCGCGACATCGCCCATGAGTTGTTGCGCGCGGCTGGGGCCGGTCGGGGCCGGCCCGGCTGCCGGCGCGTTGTATTGCGAATCGTCAACCTGCTCCATCCATTCGGCCGACTTGCCGTCGAGCGCCTCGGAGATGGCGATGTGCGTCATCGAACTGTTCGGCGCCGCCCCGTGCCAGTGCTTCTGACCGGGCGGAATCCAGACCACGTCTCCGGGCCGGATTTCCTCCGCTGGATCGCCCCAACGTTGCACGCGACCGACACCCGCGGTGATGATCAATGTTTGCCCCAACGGATGAGTGTGCCACGCGGTGCGTGCGCCCGCCTCGAATGTGACCCGGCCACCGGAGGCGCGTGCCGGCGCTTTCGCCTGAAACAAAGGGTCAACGCGCACGCTGCCTTTGAAGTGTTCGGCTGGCCCCTGCCGCGACGTTTGCGCGCCGCTGCGAGTGATTCTGATGGGTTGCGAGTCCGCCGCCCCGGCGACTCCGCCACCAGGCGTCGCCGCCGCCCGGTTGGTCTGGGCAGACACCAAACCAGGCAGGGCAAGTGTGATGATCGTTGCGATGAGCAGTTTCAGATTCATGATGTCACTCCTTCGCGAGTTCGCCATTCGCCTGGCGAAGTTCCTTCCCAATGCTGAAAAGCGCGGAAGAACGAATTGGCGTCCTCAAAGCCAAGCAGGAACGCGGCTTCGTTCAGTTCCACAGCGCGTTGTTTCAGGTAATGCCGGGCCAGTTCGCGGCGCGTTTCTTCAACCACCTGTTGAAAGGTGAGACCCGAGTCCGTCAGCCGGCGCTGGAGCGTGCGTGTGCTCAGGCCAAGCTCTTTCGCGACATCGTCCAGCGTCGGACGCTTCCCGGCCAATAACTGCCGGAGCGTTTGCTTCACCTGTTCGCCCACCGTCCTGCCGGTGCGCCGGGCTTGCAGCTCGGATTCCAACTGCGCCCCAATCACGTTGAGCAATTCCTCGTTGTGCGTCACAAAGGGGCGGTCGAGATCACTGCTGCGAAACACCAGTGCATTCCGATCGGCCTTGAAACGGACGCGACAACCAAAGTGGCTTTCAAGCAAGGCGCGATGTTTCGCGGCGCGGCACAATTCCAGGCGAAGCGGTGTGATTTGATCATCCGTCCCTTGCCGACCCACGCTCAAAATCCACGACAGCAACATATCCACGAGCAACTCGGGTTGGGTTTCCTCGGCTTCCACGTAGAAGAATTCGACTGCAGCTTCCTCACCCGCTCGATGAATGCGAATTTCCTCGGGACAGGTGAGTTGCTTGTAGCGACCCAGTCGTTGCAGCGCATCGCCAAAAGTCCGGCTGCACAGGACGGCGATGCCCGCCGGGTGCGTCCGGGCGAACCGCGTTTCCGAGCCAAGCTTTAATCCAATTCCGGGATCAGAACTGAGTTCACTCACGCTCCGCCAGAGGGAAAAGAGTTCCGCCGTGGTGAGGTACACTTTGTCCTGCTGAAAAAGCGTGACAGGTAATCCGGCCCGGCGGAGCAGTGCCGGGACCGACAGCTTCTGGTCAGCGAAGCGTTTGCCCCACGTGTTTGAGATGCGCAAGCGATCACTCATGGTTTGCGGGGTTCACGTTTTAAGAACTGAACGGCTGGCGAACCCGGTTGGATTCTAGTCGTCATCATGGTTTCAGCTTAGACCACGCGAAGACCGTGTCACTCGCCAAACGCGCCAATCCATCTGCCAAACCCGCCATCGCGCCATCGCGCAAAACCAGATGATCGCGGCAACCTCCAATTCACGGATGGTTGTGAATCAACTCGTCGCGCTCCCTTCTTTTGATTCTTGAGCCGTAAGAACATATGCCCGAATCCGGGGATTTTGCCGCCAGGCCAGTCGTCATGGCGGCTCTGGTGGTTTTCTGGAAACCACGGCGTGGAATCTTGTTTATTTTACCTTTCGAAGTCGGAGCGCAATCGGCACCGCGAGACCGGCCGCCACCGCGCTCGCGATGAAAATGGAGCGCAATCCAGCCGCGCCGCCCAGCCAGCCAAGCGCCGGACTTCCAAGCCCGAGCGTGACATCAAGAAAGGCGTTGTAGGTGCCCATCGCGAGGCCCTGAGTTCCTGGCGGCGTGCGTTTGACGGCTTCCAAACCGAGGCTCGGAAATACCAGCGAGAATCCGCCTCCGCAGATGGCCGCGCCAGCAATCGCCAGCGTTCCCGAGCCGGCAAAACCGATCATCGCCAGACCAGCAGACTGGATCACGAGGCAATAGAGCGCGACCCTGGCACCTCCGAACCGGTCAGGGAGATGACCCCACAACACCCGCGCGACGATCAACGCGATGGCAAACGTGGAGAAGGCCAGCGTTCCATGCGCCCAACCGCTCACGGCGAAATAGAGCGTCAGGAAGGAAGTGATGGCCCCAAACGTGATGCCGCTCAAGGCGAACCCAATGCCGGGCCAGGCCACGGCGTCGAGCACGGCCGAGAGACTCACCTTGCGGGCAACCTCCGGGACGATGGCCGGCAGCTTGCGGATCAAGACGAGCGCAGCGATGGGCGCGACCGTCGTAACGAGCGCGATTCCGAGGAAGGTCCATTTCGCAAAGACATAGCTGCCGATGGGTGCGCCGACGGCCAGAGCGGCAAACAGCGCCATCCCCACCCACGCGATCACTTGCGCGGATTTGTCCGACGACACAAGGCGGAGGCCCCACGTCATTCCGCCGGTGATCAGCAAACTCTCCGCGCCGCCCAGCAGGGCGCGCGCAATCAGGATCAACGTGACCGACAGGACGGGCCACTTCAATACGAGCAGCGAAGCCAGATAAAGGATTCCGCCGAGGATCGTCGCGATCAGCCCGAGAAACACGGCGTGTTTCGCGCCCCGCGAGTCCGAGAGACACCCCGCCCTCAGTCGGGAAGCCAGGGCGGCGGTGAATTGACCACCCGCCACCAAGCCGACGATGAACGGGCCGAAACCCAGCACGTCGTGGATGTGCAGCGGCAGCACCGGCAGCGCCATGCCGCTGATCATGAACGAGAGGAAGACGACCGCCATCACCGGTATCGCCGGGCGCAGTCCGGCGTCCTGCGGCGCGACTCCGGCAAGTTCATTCACCGTTGCGGCGTTACTGTTCATCGTGAATCTCCTTTGCTTCGTTTTCTATTTCGATTCCGAAGGTCTTGGAATGAACGGTCTCAGGACTGCTCAATCCATTTTGTCGGGTTGGCGCCGGGGTTGTTGTCATCATGCACCCATGCTGCCACGGATGGAGGACGCCTGCTCTCGCGATCCTGCGCCGCCTGTCGCGATTCTGCGGTGAAATCACAATCCACGAATGTCCACCCGGAGGGATCGGCCTGCCGGGTGAGTCGGCTCACACAAAGGTTTCGGCGGCGTGGCGCAGTTCCTCGACGAAGACGGCGAGCGGCATTTCAGCAACGCGAGTGGCACGATGGCCGGCGGCGATGCACAAAGGCTGCGGCGGGGCGGACAGCATTTTCAAACGCACGCGCTCCGGGATGAGCCGGGCCGAGTTCGCGGCGACCAGAGCGACGCCGAGCCCGGACTCTACCGCTGCGAGCAGGCTGTTCACGCCGTCGTATTCGCCTGCGATGGCGGGGCGCTGCCGGTGTGCGCGCAGCCAGGCGGTGATGACGCCCCAATACTCCGGGTAGTCGCGCTGACAGAAAACGAGCAACGGTTCGCGCGCCACTTCCTGCGGCGTCACGCGGGAGCGCCGGGTCAGCGGATGATGGCGAGGCACTGCCAGTTGCCACGGGGCGCGCACGAGCGGCGTCCATTTCAATCCGTGGCTGTTCCGATTTTGCCCAACCGTGATCGCGACATCCAGCGTGTCGTTCTCCAGTCCGGCCAGCATTTCCTTGGTGGAAAGGTCGAACAATTCCACACGGGCCTTCGGGTGTTTTTGGGAAAAATTCGCCACCGCGCCCGACAAGAAACCGCTGGCGAGCGAAGGCGCGTAGCCGACGCGCATCCGCACGGCTCGTCCGGCGGAGCGCACCCGATCCAGCATCTCGTCGGCGCGTTGAAGGAGCGCACGCCCTTCGTGCAGGAGCGCTTCGCCTGCCGGGGTCAGGCGGATGGAATGTGCCTGACGTTCGAGCAGGCATTGACCGATCTCATCTTCGAGCGCCTTGATTTGCCGGCTCAACGCGGGCTGCGTCAGAAATAATTTCCGCGCCGCGCGACTGATGTTGCCTGTCTCGGCCACGGCCACGAAGTAACGCAGTTGGCGGAGTTCCATACGCGCCAGCATAACCAGAAGGCAGGCTCAGGCCAAGAAAGTAGCATTGGTCGGCAGCGGCCAAGGGGAGCATTCTGTCTGCATGAAAACGACAGAAACGACTTTGACGATCAGGCTGGCGAACGAGCGCGGCCACGCCGACCACGGCTGGCTGGATTCGCATCACACGTTCTCCTTCGCGGACTACTACGACCCGGCGCACATGGGCTTCCGCTCGTTGCGGGTCATCAACGATGATCGCATCGCGCCGGGACAGGGTTTCGGCACGCATCCGCACCGCGACATGGAGATTTTCAGCTACGTGCTGGAAGGGGCGTTGCAGCACAAGGACAGCATGGGCAACGGCCGTGTGCTCAAGCCGGGGCAGATTCAACTGATGAGCGCCGGTCGCGGCGTCACGCACAGCGAGTTCAATCCCAGCCCCAGCGAGCCGATGCGGCTGCTGCAAATCTGGATTCAACCCCGGCAGCGCGGCCTCACGCCGAGCTACACCGAGTGGCATCCACAGCCGGGTCACGCAGAAGAGCCGAAGGTGCTCGTCATCTCGCCGGACGGACGTGACGGCTCGGCTACAATTCATCAGGACGCGGAGATCTATCGCATCCGCCTCCAGCCTGGCCAGGCAGTGACGCACGAACTCAAACCCGGACGCGGCGCGTGGCTGCAAATCGCCGAAGGCGCTTTGATGCTCAACGGCGTCACGCTGACGACCGGTGACGGCGCAAGCACGGAAGACCCCGGAACACTCACACTCACCGCTTCCAAAGCAACTGAGGCGTTATTGTTTGATCTCGCCTGAACCCATTCCCCGTAAACACGAACTAACACACACAACAAACGAAAAGACAAAACCATGAGTGCATTCAAATACAACCGCTTGGACAAAAATAATGTCGCTGTGTTGCTGGTGGACCATCAAACCGGCCTTACCAATCTCGTCCAGGATTTTTCGCCGGACGATTTCAAGAACAACGTGCTGGCGCTAGCCGACGCGGCCAAGTATTTCAAGCTGCCGACCATCCTCACCACGAGTTTCGAGGACGGTCCGAATGGTCCGCTCGTGCCGGAATTGAAGGCGCTGTTTCCCGACGCGCCCTACATTGCGCGCCCCGGCAATATCAACGCCTGGGACAACCCGGACTTTGTGAAGGCGGTCAAGGCCACGGGGAAGAAGCAACTGCTCGTCGCGGGCATCGTCACCGAGGTGTGCGTGGCGTTTCCGGTGCTGTCGGCGCTGGAGGAAGGCTTCGAGGTGTTCGTCGTCACGGACGCCTCGGGCACGTTCAACAAGACCACGCGTGACGCGGCATGGTTTCGGATGCAGCAGGCGGGCGCGCAGTTGATGACATGGTTCGGTGTCGCCTGCGAACTGCACCGCGACTGGCGCAACGACATCGAGGGCTTGGGCGCGCTGTTCTCCAATCACCTGCCGAACTACCGCTGCCTCATCAACAGCTACCTGTCCACCAGCGCCAGGAAGAAGTAATCTTGCACGCCAGAGTGCCAATGCGACCACCATTGCCGGCGTCCCGCGGCGCAACTCCGGCAAGTTCATTCATCATTAACTCGTTGCTGGTCATGTTTCATTTCCTCTCAAAACCACTCTCACTGCACCGTGTACCAGTGCCGCGGACTCGTTTGCGTGGGCATGGCGGTCGGTTTCCTCACTCATCAATCGTGATCCGGTACGAGTTCCGGTCGAACGTTTCCGGATTGCCGCCGGCGCGGACCCCGGTGTCCAGCGCATCAATCGCCGCGATCTCCTCGGGCGCGAGCGTGAAATCAAAGACGTTGAAATTCTCGGCGATGCGTTCCGGGCGCACCGACTTGGGGATCGCCGAGAAACCGTGTTCGAGATGCCAGCGGATCACGACCTGTGCGGGGGTCTTGCCGTATTTCCGGGCGAGTCCGGTGATCAGCGGGTGCGTCAGCGGACTGTCGGCTCCGCTGGTGGCGGCGTTCTTGTTGCGCAGGTAGGTGCCGCCAATGGGCGACCACGACTGGGTGACGATGCCGTGACGCTGGTTCGCCTCGCGCACGGCCCGCCCGGTAAAGTAGGGGTTCAGCTCGACCTGATTCACCGCCGGGACGGTGTCGGTTTGGGCGATGAGGTTTTCCAGGTGCTGGGGTTGGAAGTTGGAGACGCCGATCGCGCGGGCGCGGCCCTCGGCCAGGAGCTTTTCAGCCACTTGATAGGACGCGATGGTCGCCGCGAAATCCGTGGGGACCGGCCAATGCAGCAGATACAAGTCAAGGTAGTCCAGTCCGAGCCGCCGCAGGCTTGCGTCGAACGCACGCCGCGCCGAATCGTGCCCGTAGTCGGCGACCCACAGTTTCGTGGTGATGAAAATCTCGTCCCGCTTGATGCCGGAGCGGCGGATGCCTTCACCGACCTGACGCTCGTTGTTGTACGCCGCCGCCGTGTCAATGAGCCGGTAGCCTCCGGCGATGGCACAGGCGACTGCGTTGGCGGTTTGCTCCGGAGACGTCAGAAACACGCCCAACCCGAGGGCGGGCATGGGGACGCCGTTGTTCAATTTGATTTGCCGGGTGGATGTCGAGTTCGTTGTCATAACGCAAGCATTTTGCCACCGATTGAGTTGGACTGCTCTCGCAATTCTGCGATGCCTGTCGTAATCCTGCGGGAAACACAAACCCGCAATCCGAGGTAGCGGCGAGCCTCCCGACTTGCCGTAGAGCCGGGCTTCCCAGCCTGGCGGAAAGATTCGCGCGCCGATGCCGAACGGGATTTAACGCAAAGCCGTCAAGACGCGGAGACGCAAAGAGTCAGGCAGCGCCGTAGGCGCGACATCTTTGTAGCAACCCCCGATCGGCAAATCACAAGCCCCGTCAGGGGCGCCATTGTCTGCGATGACGCGCTCGTTCAACTGATCCAGCGGTTGCGGTCTGATGATGTCGCTCCTGACGGAGCTTCGGAATCATTTAGCGTTTGGTTCTACAACGATGTCGCCCCTGATGGGGCTGGACTAGAACGTTTCCAGGAATGATGTAGCTCCAAACCATTCGTCGCCCCCTCACCCGGCCTATCGGCCACCCTCTCCCCATCCGATGGGGAGAGGGACGGGGTGAGGGGCGGCGGGTGAAACAGCGCTACATGGTTAATGGAAATGCTCTAGCGTGTCGGACTCGTAATCACCCTTCAATTGGCTTGAAGATATAGCGCTGGTCGTATGACACCTCGAACTTGTTCAGCAGCGCGGTATATTCGTCGAGAAACGATTTCTTCGCGTGGTGCTTCTGCTGGTTCTCGATGTAACGAATCACCGCGCCGAGTTGAGAACGTGAATAGGAAAACGCACCGAATCCTTCCTGCCATGAAAACCGTCCCATCACCCAGCGCTTGTCATTGATGAAGCGAGAGGAGTTCGCCTTGATGTCGCGCACGAGTTCCGAGAGCGCGGCATCGGGCCGCATGCCAACGAGCAGATGCAAATGATCCGGCAGGTTATTTATCGCAATCAGCTTGTGCCTCTGACCCGAGACGATGCCGGTGATGTATTTCTGGAGCTCGTCATTGTGCTCGGACGCAATAAGGCTTTGGCGGCCTTCGACGGCGAACACGACCTGGATGTAGATTTGGGTATAGGTGTTGGCCATGCGCGGAAGATGCCGCTCCTGACGGAGCTTGGGAATCTTCTTTTGGTCGGGATCTACAAAGATGACGCACCTACGGTGCTCCCGACGACGCGTGCAGGACAAGAATCATGCACCTGCGGCGCTCCCGCCAACGCGCGAGGGCGTAATACCGGACAGCGCCGCAGGCGCGACATCTTTGTAGCAACCCCCGATCGGCAAATCACAAGCCCCGTCAGGGGGCGCCATTGTCTGCGATGACGCGCTCGTTCAACTGATCCAGCGGTTGCGGTCTGATGAGGTCGCTCCTGAAGGAGCTTCGGGATCGTTTTGCCTTCGGTTCTACAACGATGTCGCCCCTGACGGGGCTGGACTGCGGCATCGCGGATGATTTCGAGCTTTGTCGCTTGCACAGATATTTCCGGGAACTCGAAACGGTGGAGACCGCAGCGCCGTAGGCGCGACATCTTTGTAGCAACCAGCACCGCCAAATCTCAAGCCTCGTCAGCGGCGGCATCGTCTGGGATGATGCTTTGGCTCACCCGAACATTCTGCGCCTCGCTGATGTCGCTCCTGACGGGGCTTGGGAATCGTTTCGCTTTCGGTTCTGCAACGATGTCGCCCCTGACGGGGCTTGCATCCTTACGCCGCTGTTCAGCTTGGCGGCGCTTCGCGGCCGACCATCGCCATCTGCTGCGGCGCGTAGCGTTCGCCCTCGATGGGGATTTGCGCTGCGGCGTTCTCGATCTCACGCAGATCGGTTTCCGAAAGCGTGACCCTGGCGGCGCCCAGATTTTCTTCAAGCCGGTGCAGCTTGGTTGTGCCGGGGATCGGCACGATGTAAGGCCGCTGCGCGAGCAACCACGCCAGCGCGATCTGCGCCGGGGTCGCGCCCTTCTGGCCGGCGACCCGCTGCAACAAATCCACCAGCGCCTGGTTCTTCTGCATGGCGTCGGGCGAGAAGCGCGGAACGCTCTTGCGGAAATCGCCGTCACCCAGCTTGAAGTCCTTGCCCATCGCTCCGGTGAGGAAGCCCTTGCCGAGCGGGCTGTAAGGCACGAAGCCGATGCCCAGCTCGTCGCAGGCGGCGAGGATACCGTTGCTTTCGACGGCGCGCCACCACAGCGAATACTCATTCTGAACGGCCGCCACCGGCAGCACGGCATGGGCGCGGCGCAGGGTTTGCACGCCCGGTTCGGACATGCCGAAATGTCTGACCTTGCCCTCGGCAATCAACGCCTTGACGGTGCCGGCCACGTCCTCAATCGGCACGGTCGGATCCACGCGATGCTGATACAGCAGGTCAATCGTCTCGATGCCGAGCCGCTTCAGCGAACCGTCCACGGCCTGGCGGATGCGTTCCGGCCGGCTGCAGACGCCACGGTTCTCACCGGTTTTGAAATCAATGTCGAATCCGAACTTGGTGGCGATCACGACCTGATCGCGGAAGGGTCGCAGCGCCTTGCCAACCACCTCCTCGTTGGTGAAGGGGCCATAGACCTCCGCGGTGTCAAAGAACGTCACGCCGCGCTCCACGCCGGCGCGGATCAGCGCCACGCCTTCCGGCGTGGACAACTTCGTGGCGTAGCTGAAGCTGATGCCCATGCAGCCGAGGCCGAGGGCGGAGACTTCCAGGTTTCCCAATTGTCGTGTTTGCATGGATCAGTCCTCGATGGTGTTGGTGAACATCTTGGTATCTACCAGAGTAGGATCGGGCCCGCCGCGCACGCCGGTATCCAGAGCGTCAATGGCTGCAACTTCAGCGGCAGTCAGCGTGAAATCGAAAACGTCAAAGTTCTCGGCGATGCGCGCCGGCCGCACCGATTTCGGAATGGCGCAGAGGCCGTGTTCCAGGTGCCAGCGCAAAACGACTTGCGCCGCGGTCTTGCCGTATTTCGTTGCCAGGTCGGTGATGACCGGATGGGCCAGCGGGTCCTGAGTGGCCGGCTTGTCCTTGAAGTAGCGGTTGATGCCGCCGATGGGCGACCACGACTGGGTGACGATGCCGCGCCTGGCATCGACCGCGCGCAGCGCCTTCTGATTGAAGAAGGGGTGCAGCTCCACCTGATTCACAGCCGGCGTGATCCGGCTTTCCTTTGCCAGCGCGTCCAGGTTCTGCTCGGTGAAATTGCTCACGCCGATGGCGCGCACGCGGCCGTCGGCCAGCAGCTTTTCCGCCGCCTTCCAGGATTGGACGGTGCGTTCCCAGGAGGACGGCGCCGGCCAATGCAGGAGATACAGATCCAGATACTCCAGGCCGAGTTTGCGCAGACTCCGGTCAAACGCGTGCAAGGCCGTGTCATAGCCATAGTCACTCATCCACAACTTGGTCGTCACGAAGAGTTCGGCGCGCGCGACGCCGCTGCGTCTGAGGCCCTCGCCGACCTGTTGCTCGTTGTAGTAAGCCGCCGCCGTATCAATGAGGCGGTAACCGCCGGCGATCGCCGTGGTGACGGCATCCACCGTCTGCTCGGGCGGCGACTGGAAAACGCCGAGTCCCAGCGCTGGCAGGTGGACGCCGTTGTTCAATTTGATGTCTCGAATCGAAGTCGCGTTGGTTTTCATAACACCCACATCCTGCCTTTTATGGAGGAAGCCTGCTATCGCGATTCTACAGTGCCTGTCGCGATTCTGCGGAGAAATGCAACCTGAACACCGAGCTTGGGGCGAGATTTCCATGACCGCGGGTGGAATGTTTCGCGCCAATCGCCTGCGAAGTGCTGGCGTGATTTCTCGCAGGCATCGCTCCCGACTGCGGCTTTATGAATCACCGTGCGCTGGAACAACTGGGCCGCAGTCGCGCGCAGGTCACAACCCCAAGAGCGCGTCGGCGCAGCCGGACAACCAGGCCGACTTCCCCATCGTCATTGCCGATTCGCCGAGCAACACCGAGGCTTGCTCTACTCCTCGTAGGTCAGGCCGAAAATCGTATCCGTGAGCCAGCGGCGGAAGCTTTCGTTGTCTTGGAATTGTTTGAAGAGCTGCGCGTCGTCCTTGAACATCGCGGTGATGACGCGTTTGAGCGCCTGGTCGTGTTCGATACGCGCGTTCTGGCGGTCCGAGTTTTTCCGGGCGTTCTGATATTTCGCGTCAGCCAGCACTTTCGGCGGGATCACTTCGATGATGCGCTTTTCGACGGCCTTGGGATCGTTGAAAAGCCCTCCAAATTGATCGTTGAACGCCTTGATGATGTTGGAGAGCCTGTCCATTTCCGGCTCGGGTTTGTGGCCACCGTTGCCGGTGGGGACAGGTTCAATCTCGGCATTCGCGTCCGGCAAGGCGATGGCCATCGTTGCTTTCTTCTCGGCGCGATAACTGTCCATGTCAATCGCCTCCAGAATGCCCTTGGAAAGATCCTCTTCCTTCGGCGCGGGCAGCCTCGAGATCAGGAAGTTCAGGAAGATCGAAAGCTTTTCCCATTCCTGCACCCCATACGGGAGAATGGCGGCGAGAAAATCGTAGGTGCGGCAGAACGCCTTCGCCTTGCCCTTGAAATCCACCTGTCCGTCCTCATCCAGTTCATCCCGATAGGCAGCCACGCAGGCGTCGAGAACGGGGTCGAGCTTTCCCCGTTCAGCGCCGCTGAGATACAGCGCCACCAATTCGTCGACCTGTTTGGGCGCATACACCTGATACCCATCCAGCTCGCTCTTCAGCGTGTGGAGCTTGTTCGGGTCGGTTTCTTTGCTGAGAATCGTCGTGCGATAATACGCGGCGAACGCCTCCTCGATGGCCTTGGTGTCGTTCTGGAAATCGAGCACGAACACGTCGTGCTTCTTGGGGTGGGCGCGGTTCAGGCGGGAGAGCGTCTGCACGGCCTTGATGCCGCTCAACATCTTGTCCACATACATCGTGTGCAGCAGCGGCTCGTCGTAACCGGTCTGGAACTTGTCCGCGCAGATGAGGAAACGATACGGGTCTTCCTGAATCCGGTCGGCGATCTCACCGCTGGGAAAGCCGTTGAGCCTGGCCTCGCTGACTTTCTCGCCCTTGAACTCCGGCTCGCCGGAGAAGGCGACGATGGCCTTGTGCGGGCTCTTGATCTCCGCGAGGTAATCACGGAACGCGAAGAAATACTGGATCGCGCGCTGGATGCTGCCGGTCACCACCATCGCCCGCGCCTGCCCGCCGATCTTGTTCTGGCCGATCACCTGCTCGATGAAATGATCCACCATGATCTCCGCCTTGTCGCGGATGGCCTTGCTGTGGCTCTCAACGTAGAGGCGCAGTTTCTTGCGCGCCTTCTTCACGTCGAACTCCGGGTCGCCCGGAATGGTCTTGGCCAGCCGGTAATAGCTTTCGACCGGCGTGTAATACTTGAGCACATCGAGGATGAAGCCTTCCTGAATGGCCTGCTTCATCGTGTAGGTGTGGAACGGCCGGTGCTTCACCTCGCCGCCCTCGGGGGAAGGCGCGCCGAACATTTCCAGCGTCTTGTTCTTCGGCGTGGCGGTGAAGGCGAAGTAGCTGGCGTTGCCCAGCAGCTTCTTGGCTTTGATGCGCTTCTCCAACTCCGCGTTGATCTTGTCCTCGGTCGTTTCCTCGTCGTCACCCGCGTTCTCGTTCAAGGCCGCGCTCATGGCGGCGGCCGTGCGCCCGCCCTGGCTGCTATGCGCCTCGTCAATGAGGATGGCAAACTTCCCGCCGCGATGCTCCGCGCCGATGGCGTCGAGCACGAACGGAAACGTCTGCACGGTGGAAATGATGATCTTCTTCCCCTCCTTAAGGAACTTCGCGAGCTGTTCGGTCTTCGACGTTCCGGCGCCCTCCTTCACCGCGCCGATGATGCTGCTGACCTGGGCGAAGCCCTTGATCGTCTCGCGGATCTGTTTGTCGAGAATGCGCCGGTCTGTGACCACGATGATCGAGTCGAATACTTCTTTGCCGTCCTTCCGGGCACTGATGAGCTGGTGTGCCAGCCAGGCAATGGAATTGGATTTGCCGCTGCCCGCCGAGTGCTGGACAAGGTAGCGTTTCCCGGCACCGTTCTGGCGCACATCGGCCAGAAGGTTTCGCACCACATCAAGCTGATGGTAGCGCGGAAAAATTTGCACCTGATTTTTCTTCCCGGTTTTCGGATTCTCCTCCTCCACCACCTGGGCGTAGTTTTCCAGAATATCGGTGAGGCTCGCCGGGGTGAGAATGCGCTTCCAAAGATAGTCCGTCTTCAGGCCATCGGGATTCGGAGGATTGCCCGCGCCGTCGTTCCAGCCCTGATCAAACGGAAGGAACCAGGATGCCTTCGCCATGCCCTTCGTTCCCCGGAGTGCCGTGCACATCGCCACTTTCTGGTCATCCACCGCGAAATGCACCACGCAGCGGCCAAACTGAAAGAGCGTCTCGCGGGGACCACGGTCGCGTTTGTATTGCTCGATGGCATCCTCGACCGTCTGCTTGGTGAGGCTGTTCTTCAGCTCGAACGTCATCACCGGCAGGCCGTTGACAAACGCGCACAAATCCAGCGCCCGCCTGGTCTCCTCGCGGCTGTAGTGGAGTTGACGAGTAATGCTGAACCGGTTCTGCGCGTGACGTTCGACCGCTTTCACGTTTTCTGGCGACGGCGTGCCGTAAAACAAATCGAAACTCAACGCGCCGTGCTTGATGCCCTTGCGCAGCACATCAATCGTGCCGCGCCGGGAAATCTCGCCCTGCAACCGCGCGAGAAATTTCTGCCGGGCGATGGCCTTCTTGTCCTTGTAATTGCCAATGCCGAGCTTGGCCGTCTCTTCGGGTTGGGTGGCTTGGAGAAAGGCGAAAAGCTGTTCCACATCCACCGCGAACTCGCGGTCGTAGCTCTCCGGGCGACCGGCGAGCCACCCATTGCCGCCCTTGAACGGCTTCGCCTCCGCCAGCGTTTCGGATTCACCCGCGGCAAAGCCGGCCACTCCGGTCAGATGGCGCATGATCAGCGTTTCGAGGCCTTTTTCGGAGGTGTCGGTTGTCATTGTGGTGGATTGGGCAGACGCCCGAGCGGTCCGCCTGGCTGCCCCATGTCATTGAGAATCTGTCCGGCAAACCTGGGCAGACTTCTGCCCAGATGGATGATGACATCTTCCAGCTCCGTCTTACGGTCACGACTGATGGCACTTAATTTGGCCATGACCACGGCCGGGTTCATGGAATAGAGCGTCAGCAAGTAGTCTTGCGGATGCACCGCCTCGATTTTCCACGGTTGCAACACAGCTGCCGGGAAGTGCCGCAGATTGAACGTCACGATTACGGTGACTCCCGACTTGATCGCTGCGGCCAGCACATGGCGATCGCCTTCATCGTTGGTGAGCGACGGAAAGAGTTCTTCATAGCCGGTGACGGCCGCATCGGGGAAAAACCGGGTTACCGCCTGCCTCCAGGAATCGGCGACCGCCACCGGCCAGGCTGGCTTCAACTTCTCCAATTGCGCGCGGCGGACTTCGTCAAGAATGGCTTCCGACCATCGCGGCACGATCAGCCGCGGCGGCTCTGCCAGACGCAGGAACAAGTCGCCTACGCCAAAATTGGCGAGCACGCAGGCATCCAGCAGAATGGGGAAATCGGCGGTCATTCCTCCCCGGTGTAATCGGTGTCGTAGAGTCCGGCCTTGTTGACCTCGTCAAACAACTGCTTCAACCCCGTCCGCCGCTCCGCATCCCGCTTCTTCGCGTAGTCCCGCAAATCCTTGAAATACACCCGCCGATGCGAGCCCACCCGGTGAAACGGAATCTGCCCCGACTCCAGCAACGTCACAAAATGCTGCCGCGACATGCCGAGAAAATTCGCCCCCGCCTGCGTCGTGAACGCCTCATCTTCCGGCATCAGCACCACGGCTTTGCCGTGTCGCATATCCTGAATCACCTTCACCAGCACTTCGAAGATCGGCTGCGGCAGCGGAATCTCCGTGCCATCCGCACCTTTCAGGCTGGGATGTTGGTTGCGTTGCGCCAGATCCAGCAACGGCTGCAACAACGCCCGTTCCGCTTCAGTCAACAACGAGGCATCCACCCGGTTTTCAGTCATATTCATCCCTCAAATATCGGCAACTTCCGGATTAAATCAACGCTATAACCGCAATAACCGCCATATCCGCAACTCCTCTTCTTCCCCGGTTTCTGGCATTTCTGCCTCGGTGTGGGCGATAGCTGCCGCACGCCCCAAAGGGGCAGGGCCATTCCTGCCCAGGGCAACGCCCTGGGTTGTGGAACCCCATGGATCAAGCCCTGAAGGGGCGTGCGAACGGCGCGGATTCGGCGCACGAAAATGTTCCGGTTGAGCCGCCCTTTCAGGGCTGGGGAATCTTCGGCGGATCGTGACCTGAGGCGATGCCAGGCTGATATGGTGTCGCCCCGTTGGGGCTTCGGGCCTGATTTGGAACCAGCGCCATCCCAAGCTGGCATGGGGTGCCCCGTTGGGGCGCATGTGGGTCGTGGTCATTCGGCCTCCTCTCCGGGTTCCTCCGGTGGTTCGTCGGCAGCGGGTTCGGGGGTGGAAGGCGTGAGGTCTGGCAGTTTGGCGGCGGCTTCACGCACATCCAGTTTGCCCGTCACCACGTCCGCCGTCAGCCGTGTGCGGTATTCCTGCATCAGCGCGATCTCGCGCTCGGTGCGGGCGATGGCGGTGTTGAGGCTCTTCAACTCGTCATCCAAGTAACTGGCGATTTGTTCTTGCTCGTCGCGTGTCGGGAAAACGAAGCGGTGTCGCCGTAGCTTTTCACAAGTGAGGTGGGCGATGGTGTTCTCATTGCCATCGGCAGCGAAAATGCCAAACGCCACACAAAGAAAGAGCTGATAGAAAAGGAAGCGTGGACAGTCGCGATCTGGAGATTGGGCGCGGACTCGGTGAAGTGCCTTTTGAAAACCGCAGACTGGCAACTCATCGTTCCAAAACGCGCACCGGCCTACCTGTCCACCTTCACAGACGAGAAGGTCGCCCTTCCTCACCGTGTATCTGTCATGCTCAGAAGGCAGGATGTCCATTCGTGGAAGCTCCTCCACCAAGATTCGATCCCATTGAACATCCCGATTGCGCAGATACGGGACAAGGTGGTTGCCAGTGATGCGTTTCGCATCAAGCATTTTCCCCAACTCGACGGAGTAGCGCATTCTGAGAAAACACACCTCCCAATGCGCCGGAATCTCGCCGAGCCAGGGGATGCCGGAGGGTTTGAGGGGTTTATCCACAGATTGCGCCGATGGGTGCCGATGGGCAGTACCTGCTTCCTCTGCGGAAATCTGCGAAATCTGCGGACGATCCAAGCCGCGAGTGACGGCGCGGTGGATGATGGCCTGCTTCTGCTCATTCAGCAGCCCGATGAGCTTCCGCTTCGCCCGGATGAACCCGTCGATCTTCCGGTTCGCATGGTCCAGAAACCGCACGATGGCCGCTTGTTCGTCGGGGGGAGGGAGTGGGAGTAATTCCGCTTTCAGCTTCTCCATCGGAATCCGCATTCGGTGAGCAAGAATGCCGTTCCCAATCCGAATCAGGCTTTGGTGAAACGGCCTATGTTGGAAAAGTAATTCGAGATAGCGCGGGTCATTCTTTGGGTCACGACGGCGAAGCACGTAATAAACCGGACTCAAGCAGCCGGTGTAGCGAGAGCGTCCCAACGAGCCGATGATGACGTTCATACAGTTCACGACGAGATCGTCGGGCTGAACGATCTTATATCTGCCAATATCGTCGGAGGCTTTGTTTCCTATGCGACCTTTCTCCGTATACGGAATGACTCCACGATCCTTGAGAACCGAAAGGATGTTTGTGACTTCTCGTCGCTCGTTAGTCTCGCCCCGTTCTCCAAACAGCGCCCCAAGGCGATTCACTGCCCAATGCGAAGGAACATCACCAAACCAAGGCGCAATGGAATCCCTGTATTCCGGATACGGTTTCAAACCCTCGATCATGGCTGGCCTCCTTTCGGTTTGCGGCGTTTGGGCAACTTTTTCACCTCGGCGTCCAGCAGGCCGAGCAAGTCGGCCTCGCCCTGGGCTTCGAGCGCGGCGCGGCGGCGGGCGGCGAAGCGTTCATACTCCGCCTCCGCCTGCTGGCGGGCCTCTTCGCGGCTGACCTTGCCGGCATCGGGCAGGATGGCGCGTTCGTTCAGGGTCAGGAAGTCGTGCAGGCGGGTGAGCCAGTTCTGGAGGAAGATTTGTTTCCGCCGTCGGGCCTGATCCTCCGCGAAGTCCAGGAACATGACCACGAGGCGGTTCAGCTCCCCGATCTCGTCCTCGCGCAGGTAGTTTTTGGCCACGGAGACATCACCCTTTCGCACCACGCCGCCGTGCCAGGTGGTGAGGCCCATGTTAGGCTGCGAGGCATCGGCGCGTTCCGCGATGAGTTCCGCCGCCGTCTTCCCCGTGGCGGCAAAGTGGAGCTTGTTCTGGATGGTCTGGAAGAACACCTGCGTCTCGGCCTCGCTGGCCTCGTAGTCGGCGGCCAGGGCGAGGATTTCCCGCACGCGGAGATAGACCCGGCGCTCGCTGGCGCGGATGTCGCGAATGCGTTCGAGGAGTTCGTCGAAGTAGTCAATGTGCCCCTTGCCCGGCGGGTTTTTGAGCCGCTCGTCGTCCATGGTGAAGCCCTTGACGAGGAATTCCCGCAGCCGTTGCGTGGCCCAGATGCGGAACTGGGTGCCGCGCGGCGATTTCACCCGGTAGCCGACGGAGATGATGACATCGAGGTTGTAGTGCTGCGTGTCGTAGAGTTTGCCGTCGGCGGCAGTTATCCGGAATTTCCGGATAACTGAATCGGCCTGCAATTCCCCCTCGGCAAAGACGTTCTGGATGTGCTCGTTGATCGTGCGCACGTCTTTTTGGAACAGCTCCGCCATCAGTTTTTGCGTGAGCCAGACGGTCTCGTTTTCGAACCGGCACTGGATGCGGGTGCGGCCGTCCTCGGTCTGGTAGAGGATGAGACTGGAGGACGGTGGCGTGGTCTCGCTCATGTTGCCGCTCCTTTCGTGATCTCGCTGAGCAGTCCCTCGGTTTCCTGTTCCAGCTTGAGGATGTCGGCGCTGATCTCGGCGAGGGTGCGGAGCTGGGGCGGTTGGTAGAAGTGGCGGGTGAAGCTGATTTCGTAGCCGATCTTGGTGTCGGCCTCGACGATCCAGGCGTCGGAGGTGTAGGGCAGGACCTCGCGGCGGATGAAGGCTTCAATGCCGCCTTCCTCCAGCAGCGGGATCTGCTCGAAGTCGCGGAGTTCGGGGTCAGACTCGTATTCGACCACGGACGGACGGCCCGGCGGTCCGTCCCTACCTTCAAACAGGCCGCGCAGCGGGTCGGGCTGCACTTTGCCGGGTTTGTGGATTTTCTTGATGACGGGCGGAGCGGATTCATCGCGCCAGCTCACGGCGGCGATGATTTGCTTGAGGTCGGAGGCGCCGGGCTTGAGGCCGAGCTGCCTCAGGGCGGCGTCCACTTTTTCCAGGAAGACGTTGTGGTCCGGGTAGAGGTCGCCGCCGAGCGTGTCGCGGAGCTTGGTGGCGGTCTCGACGAGCGCGGCGTCGCGCTGCCAGGTGGCGGGATCGAGCAGCTTCTTTTTCTTCTTTTCGGGCAGGCCGGACTTGCCGCCGCTGGTTTCGCCGTCTGCTTCGTCGTCGTCGCCTTTGCCCCAGTCTTCGAGGAGTTTTTCGAGGTCCTGGCGCACGGAGGCGAAGTTATCAAAGAGGGCGTCGCCGAGTTCCTCGTGGAGTTTGGCGCGGATGTCTTCGTCGCCGCTGGCGTAGCGCAGGGTTTCGATGCGTGGAAGGGTGAGCTGGCTGTGGAGGCGGAGCGGGCGCTCGACCTTCACCTTCCAGTAGCCGAAGGCGGCGTTGGGGAAGATTTTGGACTGCGGCGTTTCCTCGAAGGCGAGGAAGGTGTCGCAGATGCGCTGGATGTCCTCCGGGGCGAGTTCGCAGTTTTTCTTGCCCATGTTCTTGCGCAGCGGGCGAAACCATTGGGTGGCGTCGATGAGCTGGACCTTGCCTTTCCGGTGCTCCGGTTTGCGATTCGTGAGCACCCAGATGTAGGTGGCGATGCCGGTGTTGTAGAAAAGGTTCAGGGGCAGCGCGACGATGGCCTCCAGCCAGTCGCTCTCGATGATCCAGCGGCGGATGTTGCTCTCGCCCTGACCGGCATCGCCGGTGAAGAGGGACGAGCCGTTGTGGACCTCGGCGATGCGGCTGCCGAGGGGCGTGTCGTGCTTCATCTTCGCCAGCATGTTGGCGAGGAAGAGCATCTGGCCGTCGCTGCTGCGGGTGAAGAGGGAATACTCGGGGTCGTCGGCGTGCGAGATGACGAAGCGCGGGTCTTTGATCGCGCCCTTGCCGCCCATGCGTTCGAGGTCGGCCTTCCAGCTCTTGCCGTAGGGCGGATTGGCAAGCATGAAATCGAACTCGCGGCCGCGGAAGGCGTCGTTGGACAGGGTGCTGTGCTCCGAACCGCCGACAATGTTGTCCGCGGCTTCGCCGTCGCCCTTCAGCAGCATGTCGGCCTTGCAGATGGCGTAGGTCTCGTCGCTGATTTCCTGGCCGTAGAGGTGGGTGGCGATCTGTTTGCCGCGCTGCCTGGCGATGTGCTGGAGGGTTTCCTCGGCCACGGTGAGCATGCCGCCCGTGCCGCAGGCGCAGTCGTAGAGGAGATACGTGCCGCTCTCGATGCGGTCGGCCACGGGCAGGAACATGAGGTTGGCCATGAGCCGGACGGCGTCTCGGGGCGTCCAGTGTTCACCGGCCTCCTCGTTGTTCTCCTCGTTGAAGCGGCGGACGAGCTCCTCGAACATCGTGCCCATGCTGTGATTGTCGAGCGCGGGCAGGTCGCCGACAGGGTGCGGGCTGAGGTTGATGTCCTTGTCGAGGAACTTCTCGATGAGCAGGCCGAGGGCGTCGGCCTTGGAGAGCTTGGGGATCTGGTTGCGGAAGGCGAAGTTGTTCAGGATGTCCTGCACGTTGGGCGAGAAGCCGTCGAGGTAGGCCTCGAAGTCGTCCTTGAGCTTCTGCTGGGTGGCGCGGGACTTGAGGTCGCGCAGGAGGAAGGGCGAGGTGTTGTAGAACGCCTGGCCGGAGGCGGCGCGGAGGGCGTCGTCCTGGTTGGTGACGCCCTCCTTGTCGAGATGAGCCTTCATTTCCAACACCGCCTGCTTGGTTGGTTCGAGAACGGCGTCGAGGCGACGCAGGACCGTCATGGGCAGGATGACGTCGCGATATTTGCCGCGCACATAAACGTCGCGGAGGATATCATCGGCGATGTTCCAGATAAAGTTGGTGAGCCGGTTGAGTTGGGCGGAATCCATGAAATCAAAGGGGCTGGAAGCGGGTCTGGATTTTGGCGGTCATCCTTTTGCGGCGCCGGTCGAAGCAGGCAACGAGCTCCTTGTGGATGAAGCGGCGGTGGGGGCGGGTCCTGGGTGCGCGGGGCATGAATCTATTCGGAGTTGTCGGGTGGTTTGGGGACCTCAACGTGCTGCAAATCTCAAATTTCCGGGACGCGATACGCGGCATGGCGCTGATGATGAACAAAAAACACCTGCCAGGCCACCCGAAACAACGGACGAGGATCGCGTCGATTCCTTTGATCCGCTCGCACGGTTGCAATGCGGGTTGTCAGCGGCTTGACGCATCATGCGGCTTTGGCGAGGGGGTGGTTCGATTGCAGTGACAGTCGAGACGGCGCGGAGCAGGGCGCGGGTCGCGGGGACGCTCGCTTCATCGAGGATTCGGCACGCATGGGACGGGACGCCCCGGCCGACGCGACCCTGCAGCGGGCGGAAGTCCTGAGAGCGGAAATGGAGGGGCCGCAACTGAATGAAGAGGTGGAGGATACGGGACGGAAAGAGAGACGGAGCGCGTGGTTCGCGGTGCTGGTGGAGTTGCGTTACCAGTTCACCTGCGTGCCGGCAAGGCGGTGCTGCAGGGTGACGGACGGCCCGGCGTTGGATTGAAGTGGTCTCAGGGTGAGAGACTAACGCGGTAGAATTGGCTTGGCCGATCCACCACATTCGAGTCGGTCGCTTCGAGCAGGCCGCCGTTGCCCGCGAGGTTGGAGATTGCCAACGACCAGTGTGCC
>WBZR01001014.1_pt1 | contig 38780 bp, 43 predicted proteins | sample 5204231 | NCBI WGS metagenome assembly WBZR01 (sample SAMN12412403, study PRJNA552823) | activated sludge metagenome | isolation source: activated sludge from anammox sidestream of wastewater treatment plant... | place: USA: Virginia | collected 2017-08 | reverse complement strand
GAAGTGCTTCGCCGCGGCCAGCAGCATCGCCACGTGTCCGTCGTGGCCGCAGGCGTGCATGCGCCCGGCGTGCTTCGAGGCGTGCGCGAAGCGGTTGAACTCGGTCATCGGCAGCGCGTCCATGTCGGCACGCAGGCCGATCGCGCGGCGCGAGGTGCCGGCCTTCACGATGCCCACCACGCCGGTGCCGCCCAGCCCGCGGTCGACCGGAATACCCCAGGCGCCCAGGCGCTCGGCGATCAGGTCGGCGGTGCGGAATTCCTCGAACTTCAGCTCGGGATGCGCGTGCAGGTCGCGGCGGAAATCGCGGAGCTCCGCGTGGAAATCGACGATCTGTTCGACCAGTTTCATGGGGCAGCTCGAAGGCGCGCGCGATGACGGTAGATTAGCATTCGCACATGAGTGTCACGGGCCTTTCTGCCAGCAGATGCGCAACGCCGCGCCGGGCGCCTGTCGGCCCCGGCGCGCGCGGCCGGGCCGCGATGCTGCGCAGTCTGGCGGCGGCGCTCGCGTTGCCGACCCTGCTCTGCGGCTGTTCGTCCTGGGGCGACGGTCCCGGCTATTACTGGCAATCGATGGCCGGCCACCTGGCGGTGATCCGCGAGACGCGCCCGATCGACGAATGGCTGGCCGGGTCGTCGCTCGACCCCGAACTTCGGCGCAAACTCGAAGAGGTGCAGGCGATCCGCCGTTTCGCATCGGCGCGGCTTGCGCTGCCGGAAAACGGCAGCTACACCGGCTACGCCGACCTGAAGCGTCCGTACGTCGTCTGGAACGTGTTCGCGACCCCCGAGCTGTCGCTGAAGCTGAAAGAGTGGTGCTTCCCGGTCGCCGGTTGTGTCGGCTACCGTGGCTATTACGATGCGCGCGACGCCGAGGACTTCGCCGCCCGGCTTCGCGCCGGGGGCCACGAAGCCTTCGTGCGCGGGGTACCCGCCTATTCGACACTGGGCTGGTTCGACGATCCGGTGCTCAACACCTTCGTGCGCTACCCGGATGGCGAGCTGGCGCGCCTGGTCTTTCACGAACTTGCCCACCAGGCGCTCTATCTGAAGGGCGACACCACTTTCAACGAGTCGTTCGCCACCACGGTCGAGCAGACTGGTCTCGAGCGCTGGCTGGCCGCGCGCGAGGCCGCCGGTGCCGACCCGGTGCTGCGCGTGGAGTGGCAGCGCTTCGCCGCGCGGCGCGAGCAGTTCCTGGCGCTGCTCGCGCGCCACCGCATCGCGCTCGAGGCGGTCTATGCGTCGGACCGAACCGATCACGAAAAGCGGACGCTGAAGGCCCGGATGTTCGCAGCGCTGCGCAGCGACTACGACGGGCTGAAGCGGCAATGGGGCGGTTACGCCGGCTACGATCGCTGGTTCGCGCAACCACTGACCAACGCGCACCTTGCCTCGGTCGCCACTTATACCGCGCAGGTGCCGGCATTTCGCGCGCTGCTTGCGCGCGAATCCGGCGACCTGCCGCGCTTCTATGCCGCCGCGCGTCGCCTGGCGGAACTGTCGAAGGCCGAGCGCGAACGGGCACTGGCGGCCCTCGCGCTCCCCGCGACCGAGCCACCTCGTGCCGGGGCGCCCGCGGTCGAGCCGCGTCGCGCCCGGCCGGTCCCGGCCGGGCTGCATGGCCCCGGCCTGCCTGCCCGGCGTTTGATCGCGCTCAGCCCGGGCACCTCCGATTGACGGCATAATCGCCCCCGAGTGCAGGATCCGGCGGCGGGCCGTCCTCCGCTCCACACATCATCGAGAGCCGACCATGGACCGCTTCTGGTTGAAAAGTTACCCTGCGGGCGTCCCGCACGAGATCGACCATCATCGCTACGAATCGGTGGTGCAGATCTTCGACGAGGCGTTCACGAAGTATCGCGACCGCAAGGCGTTCGTCGGCTTCGGCAAGCCGCTGAGCTTCGGCGAGCTCGACGAGCTTTCGAAGTGCGCCGCTGCCTGGCTGCAGTCGCGCGGCCTGAAGAAGGGCGACCGCGTCGCGGTGATGATGCCCAACGTGCTGCAGTACCCGGTAGCCGTTGCCGCGGTGTTGCGCGCTGGCTTCGTGGTGGTCAACGTCAACCCGCTGTACACGCCACGCGAACTCGAGCACCAGCTGAAAGACTCGGGCGCCCGCGCGATCTTCATTCTCGAGAACTTCGCTGCAACGCTGCAGCAGGTGATCGCGCGCACCAGGATCGAGCACGTGGTGCTCGCGTCGATGGGCGATGTGCTCGGGTTCGCCAAGGGCACGCTGGTCAACTTCGTCGTGCGCCACGTGAAGAAGCTGGTGCCGGCCTTCGAGCTTTCGAACACCACGCGCTTCAACACGGTGCTCGCCGAGGGCGGCCGCCTGCCGTTCACGCCGGCGGTGCTGGCCCACGAGGACGTCGCCTTCCTGCAGTACACGGGCGGCACCACCGGGCTGGCCAAGGGCGCGACGCTGGTTCATCGCAACATCGTCGCCAACGTGCTGCAGGCCGAAGCCTGGATCCAGCCGGCGTTGAACAACCCGAAGAAGGGACCGCCGCCCGAGCAACTGATCTGGGTCTGCGCGCTGCCGCTCTATCACATCTTCGCGCTCACGGCCTGCCTGCTGATCGGCATGCGGTTGGGGGGCCTGAACGTCCTCATCCCCAATCCGCGCGATCTGCCGGCGCTGATCAAGGAGATCCGGCCGTACAGGTTCAACCTGTTCCCGGCCGTTAATACGCTGTTCAACGCGCTGGCCAACAACGCCGAATTCGCGAAGCTCGATTTCTCGCAACTACGGGTGTCGCTGGGCGGCGGCATGGCGGTGCAGGAAGCGGTCGCGAAGAAGTGGCTCGCGGTCACCGGCTGCCCGATCTGCGAGGCCTACGGGCTGTCCGAGACTTCGCCGGCGGCCACCGGCAACCCCACCGACACCGACGCGTTCAGCGGCACGATCGGCCTGCCGTTCCCGTCCACCGACGTGGCGATCCTCGATGACGACGGCAGGCCGGTGCCGGTGGGCGAGCGCGGCGAGATCGCGATCCGCGGTCCGCAGGTGATGGCCGGCTACTGGAACCAGCCCGGGGAGACCGCCAAGGTCATGACGCCCGACGGGTTCTTCAAGACGGGCGACGTCGGCATCATGGACGAACGCGGCTACACCCGCATCGTCGACCGCAAGAAGGACATGATCCTGGTGTCGGGCTTCAACGTCTACCCCAACGAGATCGAGGGCGTGGTCGCCAGCCACCCGGGCGTGCTCGAAGTGGCGGCCGTCGGCGTGCCCGACCCGAACTCGGGCGAAGCCGTGAAGCTCTTCATCGTGAAGAAGGATCCGGGGCTCACCGAGCGCGACCTGATGCAGTACTGCGCCGAGAACCTCACCGGCTACAAGAAACCAAAGTACATCGAGTTCCGCGTCGAATTGCCCAAGACCAACGTCGGCAAGATCCTGCGCCGGGAACTGCGCGACGAGGCTCTCAGGAAGGCGGCCTGACGGGCGATCAGAGCGTGCGCAACCGGAACCGCTGCAGCTTGCCGGTCTCGGTGCGCGGCAGCGAATCGCGGAACTCCACCGCGCGCGGATACTTGTACGGCGCGATCGTCTGCTTGACGAACTCCTGAAGCGCGGCGGCCATCGCGGCGTCGTCGCGATGGCCGGGCTGGAGCACCACGAAGGCCTTGACGATCTGCCCGCGCGCTTCGTCGGGCACGCCGATGACTCCGCACTCGGCCACGGCTTCGTGCAGCATCAGCGCCGCCTCCACCTCGGGTCCGGCAATGTTGTAGCCGCTCGAGACGATCATGTCGTCCGACCGCGCCTGGTAGTAGAAGTAGCCGTCGGCGTCCATCGTGAAGGTGTCACCGGGCAGGTTCCAGCCTTTCTTCACGTAGTCGCGCTGGCGTTCGTCGGCGAGGTAGCGGCAGCCGGTCGGGCCCTGCACCGCGAGCTTGCCCACCGTGCCGGGCGGCACTTCGTTCATTTCGTCGTCGACGATGCGTGCCCGGTAGCCGGGGACTGCCGTGCCGATCGCGCCGCGACGCACTGCCTCGGGCGGCGACGAGACGAAGATGTGGATCATCTCGGTCGAGCCGATTCCGTCGATGATCTCGATGCCGGTGGCTTCCTTCCACAACTGTCGCGTCGCGTCGGGCAGCGCCTCGCCCGCCGACACGCATTTCTTCAGCGACGCGAGGTCGAACTGGCCGGCAAGCCCCGCCATCTGCCGGTACATCGTCGGCGCGGTGAACAGCACGCTGGCCCGGTGGCGCTGGATCGCCGCGAGCAGCGTCTCCGGCGTGCCGCGATCGAGCAGCACTACCGATGCGCCCACGCGCAGCGGAAAGCACAGCATCCCGCCCAGCCCGAACGTGAACGCGAGCGGCGGTGTGCCGCAGAAGATGTCGTCGGGCTGCGGGCGCAGCACGTGGCGCGGGAACAGGTCGCACATTGCGACGACGTCACGATGAAAGTGCATCGTGCCCTTGGGCGTGCCGGTGGTGCCCGACGTGAACGCGATCAGCGCGACGTCATCCTGCGAGGTGTCGCAGGCAGCGAAGCGCGTCGGCATGGCCGCCAGGTGCGTCTCGAGGGCCTCGGGCGTACCACCGTCATCGTTGAAGAACATCGCCTGCTTCAGCGACGGCGTCTCGCGCATCAGCGCGTCGAGTTCGTCGCGCAGTGCGCTGTCGCACAGCGCAGCCGACACCTTCGCCCTGACGACCACCGGTACGAGGTCTTTCGCGCGCAGCAGCGGCATCGTCGGCACGGCGACCAGCCCGGCCTTGATCGTCGCCAGCAGGCAGGCCGCCATCATCGGGTTGTTCGAGCCGCGCAGCAGCACCCGGTTACCGGGCACCAGGCTCATCCGGCTGCGCAGCACGTGCGCGATCTGGTTCACGCGCACGTACAACTGGTAATAGGTGCAGGCCGCCGTGTCGGTGCGCAGCGCGATCGCGTCGCCGAAGCCGCGCTCGACCATGCGATCGAGCAACTCGACGGCGGCGTTCAGTCGTTCGGGGTACCGCGTGTCCGCTGGCTGCGGCAGATCGGGCCACAGGTCGGGTGGCGGCAGGTTGTCGCGGGCGAAGGTGTCGATGTGCGCGGACGGATGCATGGCAGTCTCCTGGTCCCGACCTGTTCCCGGTGGTGATCGTATCGTTCGGCTGCGGTTTTCGACAGGGCCGTGCCCGCACCGGCCGATCGTTGGCGATGCGAAGACAAAAAAGCGCCGGGTTTCCCCGGCGCTGTCGAACCTGCTTCGATGACCGGCCCGAGCCGGCGATCGATCAGAACATGTGGCGGATGCCCACCGCGAAGGCCGACGGATCGGCGCCCGCGCCGCCCGCAGCGATCATCTGATCCGACCCCATGACCGGGAACGCGCCCGCCGCGTTGTTGCGGGTCGTGCCGTAGGTCGCATACAGGTTGGTGCGCTTGGACAGCGGGTGCACGTAGGCCAGACCCCACGCCGTGCCTTTCGGGTCGCCGGCGACGTCGAGCTTGAGCTGCATGACCTGGGCGAGGAATTCGCCGGCGCCGACCTTCACGCCACCACCGAGGCCAAAGCCCTTCAGTTTCACGCCGGTGACGGGCGCCTCGCTCTGGCCGTACGCCGCGGTGACGCGGAAGCCACCGAAGTTCCAGCCGCCGCCGAGACCGAGCTCTTTCTTGGCGTCGCCCAATGCGGTGTTCAGCTCCTGGTAGTAGATCTGCGCGGAAGCGGGACCACCCATGTAGACCGCGGCCAAGCCGTATCCATCGGCCTTGTTGTCCGGCATTTCCGCGGCGCTGTGCCCGAACGAATAGAAGCCGCGCACCGACAGGCCGCCCATCGAGGGGCTGGTGTAGTGGATGCCGTTGCTGGCGCGGGTCGTGATGCCGCCGGAGCCGGCCGTGAAGGTCAGCCAGTTGCCGTACAGGCCGTAGCCCATGACGTCGGACACGCCCGCTGCGCTAAACCCGGAGGTGTAGTCGCGACCGAAGCGGACTTCACCCCAGCCGCCGGCCAGGCCGACGACCGCACGGCGCTGCCAGAGGCCCGCGGCATCGGTGGTGCCGTCGTCGTACTGCATGCCCATTTCGAAGTTGAAGGTGGCTTTCAGGCCGCCACCCAGATCTTCGGCGCCGCGGACGCCAAAGCGGCTGGTCGACTGCACGCCCGATTCGACGAACATGGTCTTGTCGCCGCCGGGGGCGTCGTTGTCGAGCATGCCCACGCCTGCATCGGCGATGCCGTACAGCGTCACGTTCGACTGCGCGAACGCGGCCGCCGGCAGCGCTGCCGCGACAGCTACTGCAAGAAGCGATTTCTTCATTGAAGGTTCTCCTGGGTTGAAATCAATCGACGGCCTCCGCGCCGCCGCAACTCCCCGAAGCGGCTGGTGGGCCTTCCCCGGTCAGAAGTCCTGCGTATTCTCGCCAAATTCCGGGAGAGGGCATAGCGGACCGCCTTCCCGTCGTTGTTTTTTTGGGTATCCTGTCGCTCTCCAGCAACAGTCGGCCGCCTTCCATCGACGGTGCCGACCGCAACGCCGGATGTCACGTGACCGATGTCCGCCTCCGGACACGAGGACCGTAGTATGTCGAGCGGGTTCCGACGCGAAAGCGCGTTCGATCGGCTGCTGTCCGGCGCCAGTCGGGCGCTGGCCACGCTCAGCGGCGCAGTGCCTGCGGCCCGGGCCATGCCCGTGGCCGGTGGCGACCCCGGCCGAGCCGGCCGATCCCGTTCAGCGCCGGCTGTCAGGCGCACTGATGCGGGTCAACCACGTCGGCGAGATCTGTGCCCAGGCGCTGTACGAGGGGCAGGCGGCTGCCACACCCGATCCGCGCCTGGCCGGGGAATTCCGCCAGGCGGCACGCGACGAGGGCGACCATCTGGCCTGGACCCGCGAGCGGCTGCGCGAACTCGACGCACGGCCGTCGCTGCTCAATCCACTCTGGTACGGCGGGGCGCTGCTGCTGGGACTGGCCGCAGGCCGTGCCGGCGACCGGCTCAGCCTCGGTTTCATGGCCGAAACCGAGCGCCAGGTCGAAGCGCATCTGGCCGGTCACCTGGAGCGGCTGCCCGCCTCGGACCTGCGCTCGCGCGCGATCGTGGTGGCGATGAAGGACGACGAGATCCGGCACGCGCAGAACGCGCTGCGGCTGGGCGGCGCCGAACTGCCGGCTCCGGTGCGCACGGCGATGCGTGCCGTGGCCCGCGTGATGACCGCGACCGCGCATCACATCTGAGCTCAGGCTTCGACGATTTCCCAGTCGTGTGTCAACTCGGCGGTCTTGCCGAGCATGATCGAGGCCGAGCAGTACTTGTCGTGCGACAGCCTGATCGCCCGCTCGACCACGTTCGGCTTGAGTGCGCGCCCGCGCACCGTGAAGTGGAAATGGACGCGCGTGAACACCTTCGGATCGGTTTCGGCGCGTTCGGCGCGCAACTGCACGTCGCAGCCGCGCACATCCTGTCCGCTGCGGGCGAGGATCACGACCACGTCGGACGCCGTGCAGCCGCCCGTGCCCAGCAGGACCATTTCCATCGGGCGGGGGCCGAGGTTGCGTCCGCCGACGTCGGGCGCACCGTCCATCACCACGGCGTGCCCGCTGCCGGTCTCGGCGATGAAACTCATGCCGCCCGGGCCGGTCCACTTCACCAAGCACTCCATCACTGCCCCCGTTCGTTGCCGCCCCGCCGATGCTGCCGGGCGATTGTAGTGCCGGGCACGATGTCCTTGCCGGCAGCCAGCTTTGCGGCGCCGCCGCAACGACATGCCCGTCGGCAGATCGATTCCGGGGGTCTTTTCGCAACCTGAAACGGTGCGAACCACTCCCGCAGAGTACAAATGAAATCATGGTATTTCAACGACTTAGGATCTTCGTACATCGAGCTTTGGGGCGCGTCCGCCACCTCTTTCCGCATCTGCCCGATCGCCGATCTTGCAATGCACAAAGAAGTCCGCTAATATTCGAACTGTCTCCTCCACCTTCCTCCTTTGGTGGATTCAGCCCGGACCTCGACGTCCGGGCTTTTTTTTGGTTCTCCAGACCGCTGTGGGGATCATCAGGGTGTGGGGCAGTCGAAAGCGGCGACGCGGATTTTGACGATCGACCGACAGATCCGCTAGAATCAAAAGCTTTCCATGCGCCTGCTCCTTCCATGCGCTTGTCCCTCGAGAGAGAGTCATGAAGACGTTTTCCGCCAAGCCGCACGAGGTGAAGCGCGACTGGCTCGTCGTCGACGCCAGCGACAAGGTGCTCGGTCGACTCGCCGCCGAGATCGCCCATCGACTGCGAGGCAAGCACAAGCCCGAATTCACGCCGCACGTCGACACCGGTGATTTCATCGTCGTGGTCAACGCTGCGAAGCTGCGGGTCACCGGCAGCAAGGGCGAAGGGAAGAAGTACTACCGCTTCAGTGGCTACCCGGGCGGCATCACCGAAACCACTTTCGACAAGATGCAGTCGCGCTTTCCCGGTCGCGCGCTCGAGAAGGCGGTCAAGGGCATGCTGCCCAAGGGGCCGCTCGGCTACGCGATGATCAAGAAACTGAAGGTGTATGCCGAGGGCACACACCCGCATGCGGCGCAGCAGCCGAAAGTCCTGGAGGTCTGACGCAATGATCGGCGACTACTATTACGGCACCGGCCGACGCAAGACCTCGGTTGCGCGGGTGTTCCTCAAGCGTGGCACCGGCAGGTTCGTCGTCAACGGCAAGCCGCTCGACGACTACTTCGCGCGCGAAACCGGCCGCATGGTGGTGCGTCAGCCGCTCGAACTCACCGACAACATTCGCAGTTTCGACATCATGGTCAACGTCGCCGGCGGCGGCGAGTCGGGGCAGGCGGGCGCGGTGCGCCACGGCGTCACCCGCGCGCTGATCGACTACGACGCGACGCTCAAGCCGTCGTTGTCCGATGCCGGGCTGGTCACGCGCGACGCGCGCGAGGTCGAGCGCAAGAAGGTCGGTTTCCACAAGGCACGACGTCGCAAGCAGTTCTCGAAGCGCTGATCCGCGGGCAAACCGCGCGGGCGCCGGCAGGCGCTTCGGGAACAGGCCGCCATGCTTTGCTGGCGGCCTTTTTTCATCCGGAGGCCTTCTCGCCGGATTGCCTCGGTGGGTGACCTCATCCAGAGCGCCTGCAGGCATTCACGGAGTCGATGATGATCAAGGTCGGAATCGTAGGGGGGACCGGTTACACCGGCGTCGAACTGCTGCGCCTGCTGGCGCAACATCCGCAGGCCGAACTGGTCGCGATCACCTCGCGCAGGGAAACCGGGATGCCGGTGGCAGAAATGTTCCCGTCGCTGCGCGGGCGCGTGCCGCTGGTGTTCTCGGATCCGGCCGAGGCGCCGCTCAGCCGCTGCGACGTGGTGTTCTTCGCCACCCCGCACGGCGTGGCGATGTCGCAGGCCCGCGAGTTGCTCGCCGCCGGCGTCAGGGTGATCGACCTTGCTGCCGACTTCCGGCTGAAGGACGCCACCGAGTTCGAGCGCTGGTACAGGATGCCGCACGCGTGCCCGGACGTCCTCGCCGAAGCGGTCTACGGGCTGCCCGAAGTCAACCGCGACGCGATTCGCCAGGCGCGGGTGATCGGTTTGCCGGGCTGCTATCCGACCTCGGTGCAGCTGGGCTTTCTGCCGGTGCTCGATGCGGCGATGGTGACCGCCGTCGGCGCCGAGCTGGTCGAGCGCGACAGCCTGATCGCGGACTGCAAGTCGGGCGCATCGGGCGCGGGCCGCAAGGCCGAAGTGCACACGCTGCTGGCTGAGGCGGGCGACAACTTCAAGGCCTACTCGGTGAGCGGGCACCGCCACCTCCCCGAGATCCGCCAGGGTCTGGAGGCGATCGCCGGCAAACCGGTGAGTCTCGTGTTCACACCGCATCTGGTGCCGATGGTGCGCGGCATCTTCTCGACCCTGTATGCGCGGCTGACCCCGGCCGGGCGCGGCATCGACCTGCAGGCACTGTACGAGAAGCGCTTTGCCGGCGAACCCTTTGTCGACGTGATGCCCGCCGGTTCGATGCCGGAGACGCGTTCGGTGCGCGCCTCGAACATCGCGCGCATCGCGGTGCACCGCCCGCCGGGCAGCGAACTGCTGATGGTGCTGGTGGTCGAAGACAACCTGGTCAAGGGTGCCTCCGGACAGGGCGTGCAGGCGATGAACCTCATGTTCGGGCTGCCGGAAGGCACCGGACTCGACCAGGTGCCGGTGCTACCATGACCTGGCGTGAAGAAGAGACTGCTCGCGCGGCGCCGTTCGCTAAGCGCCGCCAGGATGACCGTTCGACGGCACGTGCCGTGGCCGTTGCGACTCGCCTCGTTCGCGTTTGCCGCAGCGGTCGGCGCGGTGGGCGGAATGTGGCTGTGGCGTGCCGCGTTCGACGAGGCTGCGCTCGACCGTGATCGAATCGGCGCCGAGATGGCTGACCTGCGTGATCGGCTCGACGACGAGCGCACGCAGCGGGTACGCCTGACCGACGTTCTCGTGTCCGCCGACAGCGGACTGCGCATCGACCAGGTCGCCGCGCAACGTCGCGAGCAGCAGTTGCGGGCGCTGGAAGCCGAGAATGCCGAGTTGAAGGCCGACCTCGCTTATCTCGAGAGCCTGCTTCCGGCCGCCGATGCGCAGGGCCCGGTGGCCATTCGTCGGTTCGAGGTCGAGCCCGATGCCGGCGAGCCCAACCGCGTGCGCTATCGTGCTCTCCTGATGCAGGCGGGCCGCGCAGAACGACTGTTCTCGGGGTCGCTGCAGTTGCTGGTGACCACGATGAATCAGGGACGCAGCGCGACCATGACCCTGCCCGACGACGGTCCCGCTGACGCGCGCGAGCGGATGAAGCTTTCTTTCCGGCGTCTGCTGCGCGTCGAAGGCCACTTCATGGTGCCGGAGGGCGCGGTGCTGAAGTCGGTGCAGATGCGCGTGCTCGAACGGGGCGTACTGCGCGCCGAGCAGCGGGCCTCCCTCTGAGCGAGGAGTCGCGATGTTCGGCAACAGGAAGGTGAATGCCGGCACGATCGATTGCCTGATCGGCGCCGGCACCGCGATCCGCGGCGACGTTCGTTTCAAGGGCGGGTTGCGCATCGACGGCGAAGTGTGCGGCAACGTAATCGCCGAGGACGGCGAGCCGAGCATGCTGGTGCTGTCGGAGAACGCGCGCATCGAAGGGCAGGTGCGCGCCTCTCACCTGGTCGTGAACGGCACGATCGTGGGCCCGGTCCAGGCCGACGAGTTGCTCGAATTGCAGCCCAAGGCACAGGTCAGCGGCGAGATCCGTTACCGGGCGATCGAGATGCACCACGGGGCGGTCCTCGACGGCGCGCTCGCGCACCTCGGGTCCGAGCGCCCGCGTCTCGACGTGGCGCTCGGCAACGAACACGCTGCTGCGGCAACCGGTGCCGATGCCGATGCGGGTGTCGGTGCCTGATTGCCCCGACGCTGGCGAGGTTTCCGGCCGCACCCTACAATGGCCGGCCAACCGGAGGTTTTATCGATGAGCGCTGTCGCTGAAATGCCCGCGCCGCTGCTGTTTACGGAGAGCGCGGCGGCCAAGGTCAAGCAACTGATCGACGAAGAGGGCAACCCGGCCCTGAAGCTGCGCGTGTTCGTGCAAGGCGGGGGCTGTTCCGGCTTCCAGTACGGTTTCACTTTCGACGAAGAAACCAACGAGGACGACACCGTCATGGAAAGGGGCGGGGTTACCCTGCTGATCGACGCCATGAGCTTCCAGTACCTGGTGGGCGCCGAAATCGACTACAAGGAAGACCTGCAGGGTGCGCAGTTCGTCATCAAGAACCCGAACGCCAGCAGCACCTGCGGCTGCGGTTCTTCGTTTTCCTGATCAATCGCGTGGCTGCGGCTCGGCCAGCAGGCCGAGCACCCGCGGTCCGTGCGCGCCGGTGACCGACGTCAGGTTGCCGGCCTTTCCGTCGATGCGCCGCGCCGCCAGCCAGGCGAAGGCGGCCGCTTCCACCGCCTGCGGATCGACGCCGAGTGCCTCGGTCGTGGAGAGCTTCGCTGGCGCCGCATGCGCGGCGAGTCGCTCCATCAGGAACCGGTTGCGCACACCGCCGCCACAGACGAATACGCGCTCGGCGCCCGATTCGCGGCAGGCCCGGCCTGCCGTGGTCGCGGTCAGTTCGACCAGTGTTGCCTGCACGTTGCGCGGATCGTGCCGTTCGCCGGCGGCCAGCGTGCGCTCGAGCCAGCCGGCATCGAACAGATCGCGCCCGGTGCTCTTGGGGGGCGCCAGCGCGAAGTAGGGTTCGGCGAGCCACTTCATCAGCAATCCCGGGCTGGCCGTTCCGCCGCGTGCCCAGTCGCCGCCGCGGTCGAAGTCCGCGCCGGTGTGGCGACGGCACCAGGCGTCGAGCAGCGTGTTGGCCGGGCCAGTGTCGAAGCCGATGACCGGTTCGGACGCATCGAACGGTGGCAGTACGCTGATGTTGGCGATACCGCCGAGGTTGACGATGGCCCTGCGCTCGGCCGCATCGCGGAACACCTCGGCGTGGAAGGCCGGAGCCAGCGGCGCTCCCTGGCCTCCCGCCGCGATGTCGGCGGCCCGAAGGTCACAGACCACGGCGATGCCGCAGGCCTCGGCCAGGCGCGCCGGCTGCAGCAGCTGGATCGTGTAGCCGAGCTCCGGGCAGTGACGTACCGTCTGGCCGTGCGCGCCAATCGCGGTGATCGAGGCGGCCGGACAGCCCGCTGTGGCCAGCAGGTCGGCGACGACGCCGGCGTAGACGTCGGCCAGTGCACTGGCCGCCAGCGCTGCGCGCGCCAGCTCGTCAGGGCCGGGTGACTGCAGCGCTTCCAGTTCGCGGCGCAGGCCTGCGGGAATCGGCCGGCTGGCCAAAGCGGCGGTGCGCAGCGCATCGGGGTGGCCGTCGCCGATCTCGAGCAATGCACCATCGACCGCGTCGATACTGGTGCCCGACATCAGGCCGATGAAGCGGCGCACGGTGTCGGGCGCGCTGGGCCGGGTGGGTTTACTCGAAGCGGGCGAGGCGAACGACGCTGCCGGCCTGGGCGAGACGCGTGCGCAGGCCCGCGGTGCGTGCGATGAACTCCCCGCGCTCCGCTGCGTCCAGCGGCGCAGCCGGGGGCAGCGCGACCAGCAGCGGGTTGACGTGCTCGCCGTTCACCTTGAACTCGTAGTGCAGATGCGGCCCGGTGGACCAGCCCGTGGTGCCGACGTAGCCGATCACCGCGCCCTGGACCACCTTCGCACCCTTCGACAGCCCCGACGCGAATGCCTTCAGGTGCGCGTAGAGCGTGGAGATGCCGTTGCGATGGCGGACCTCGACGAGGTTGCCGTAGCCGCGTTGCTGGCCGATGAATTCGACCACGCCGTCGCCGGAACTGCGCACCTTGGTGCCGATCGGGGCTGCGAAATCGACGCCCTTGTGCTCGCGGGTGTACTTCAGGATCGGGTGCATGCGCGCGCTGCTGAAGCCCGACGAAATGCGGCTGAATTCGACCGGGTGCTGGAGGAAGGCCTTGCGCAGGCTGCGACCGTCGAAGGAGAAGTATTCGCCGTGCCCGGAATCCTCGCGGTCGAACCAGACGGCTTCGTGGCGGGTTCCGTCGATGGTGAATTCCAGCGCGAGGATGCGCCCGATGGTCGGCGGATCGAGGCTGTCGGCTTCGCGGATCGCTTCGTAGACCACGCGCAGCAGGTCGCCGCGACGCAGGTCGCGATTGAAATCGACCTCGCCATCCAGAATGTCGGCGATCCGGGTGGCTACCGCCTCGGGGATGCCGGCGGCATCGATCGCCGCGAACAGCGACGTGCGGATTTCGGCGACCGCCGTCGCGACCTCGCGCTCGAGCACGATCGGCTCGTCGCTCGCGACGAAGCCGTCGTCGCTGCGGCGGATGGTCACCCGACCGGTGGGCAGCGAGGGTTCGTCCGACTCGCTGTCGAGGTTGGCGTAGCGATAGTGCAGCGCCTGCATGCGCCCGGCCTCGTCGATCAGCGCGTTGACGGTGCGGCCGGCCTGCAATTGCATCAGTTTGCGCGCCTGCCGATCGGCCGCGACGAACTTCTGGAAGTCGACATCGGTGGCGCCCAGTCGATCGAGCAGCGACACGAGTGTCTCGCCGCGTCGCAGGCGCTCGGAACGCGTGTAGTGCTGCAGCGGCGCGGGCGTTGCTTCGACGCCCTGGGCCGACGGCGCAATGGCCACTCTTTCGATGATGGTCTGCACTGGCGGCAGGTCGACTTCGCGCAGCGGTGCGGTGCCGAAGGCGGTGACTGCCGCCAGAGTGAGCGTGACGGCGACTGCGGTCGCCACCTTGGGGAAGCTGGGAAGGGCAGGCGGGCTCATCGGGCTGACGGGTTCGTGCGCTTCTCGGGTACGGCTGCGTCGCCGGGGCCGTACGAACCCTCGGCTAGAATCTGACCCTTCGACCCGGCGGATGCGGTGGCGCCGACGGCGCTGTCCGGATGGTCCGGGGGGCGGTCCGGGGACAGCGGCCGATTCTACCGGATGATTCGAGGAAACCGGTCAAGAAATGACGATGAACGGCGCAAAGACCCCGACGGGCCCGGATCCGGCCGGCGCGGCGAACCCGGCGACGACCGGATCCGGGCGCCCGGCGTGGCCGGTGACCGCGCGCACCCGCGAGGCGCTGGCGATCAGCCTGCGCGGCTGCGAAGAACTGCTGATCGAGTCGGAATGGCTGGCCAAGCTGGCACGCAGCGAGGCCACCGGCAGCCCGCTGCGCATCAAGCTGGGCCTGGACCCGACGGCCCCCGACCTGCACCTGGGCCACACGGTGGTGCTCAACAAGATGCGTCAGTTGCAGGACCTCGGCCACCGGGTGATCTTCCTGATCGGCGACTTCACCGCGATGATCGGCGACCCGTCCGGGCGCAACACCACGCGCCCTGCGCTCACGCGCGAGCAGATCGAGGAGAACGCCACCACTTACTTCGAGCAGGCCAGCCTGGTGCTCGATCGCGAGCGCACCGAGATCCGCTACAACTCCGAGTGGTCGGATCCGCTGGGCGCGCGCGGCATGATCCAGCTTGCTGCGCGCTACACGCTCGCGCGGATGATGGAGCGTGATGACTTCAGCCGGCGATTTCGCGCCGGCCAGCCGATCTCGGTGCACGAGTTGCTCTATCCGCTGATGCAGGGTTACGACTCGGTGGCACTGAAGTCCGACATCGAGCTGGGCGGCACGGACCAGAAGTTCAACCTGCTGGTGGGGCGCGAGCTGCAGCGCGAGTACGGGCAGGAGCCGCAGTGCATCCTGACGATGCCGTTGCTCGAGGGGCTCGACGGCGTCGAGAAGATGTCGAAGTCGAAGAACAACTACGTCGGCATCAGCGAGGAGCCGGCGCAGATGTTCGGCAAATTGATGTCGATCTCCGACGCGCTGATGTGGCGCTACTACGAGCTGCTGTCGTTTCGCCCGCTGGCGCACATCGCGCAGTTGCGCGAACAGTGCGCGGCCGGGCGCAATCCGCGCGATGCCAAGGTGGCGCTCGCGCTGGAGATCGTCGAGCGGTTCCACTCGCGCGCGGATGCCGAAGCGGCGCGGGCCGGATTCGAGGCGCGCTTTCGCCATGGTGCGCTCCCCGAAGACCTGCCGGAGATGGTGCTGAGCGGCGCGCCGATGCCGATCGCGCAACTGCTCAAGCAGGCGCAACTGGTGCCCTCGACCTCCGAGGCCTACCGCAACATCGACCAGGGCGGCGTGCGCATCGACGGCGCACGGGTCGCGGACAGGGTACTGAGGCTGCCGGCGGGCACTTATGTCGTGCAGGTAGGCAAGCGCCGAATCGTGCGGGTCAGGCTCGCGGTGGCCTGAGCAACGGGCGCGCCGGGCGGGGCACGCCCGCAGGGGGCGGGGCCTTCGACCAACGACGCGTTTTCGCGTTCCGGGATGCCCCGAATCGCCGGCACGGGGTATGGTTCGGGTTGAAGCCGCGAAACCGGGCGGCCAGGGAGAACGTACCGATGAGAGTATTCAGTGAATCCTTCGCCGACGGGCAGCCGATCCCGGCCGAATTTGCGTTCTGCCGCATCGACCCGAAGGTGCACGTGGCACTGTCGGACAACCGCAACCCGCAGCTTTCGTGGTCGGGTGCGCCGGTGGGCACACGCTCGTTCGCGATCGTCTGCCACGACCCCGACGTGCCGAGCCGCCCCGACGACGTGAACCAGGAGGGGCGCGAAATTCCCGCTTCCCTGAAGCGCGTCGATTTCTTCCACTGGGTGCTGGTCGACCTGCCCGCGAGCTTCGATGCGATTGCCGCCGGCGAGTATTCGGACAAGGTCACGCCGAAGGGCAAGGCGGGGCCGGCTGCACGGCACGGCGCTCGCCAGGGCATCAACGACTACACCGGCTGGTTCGCCGGCGATCACGAGATGGCCGGCGACTATTTCGGCTACGACGGCCCGTGCCCGCCCTGGAACGACTCGATCGTGCATCGCTACGTCTTCACCGTCTACGCGCTCGACGTCGAGCGGGTGCCGCTGATGGGTCGTTTCAGCGGAGCCGATGCGCGCAAGGTGATCACGCATCATCGACTCGGCGAGGCGTCGATCACCGGGACCTGCACGCTGAATCCGCGGCTCGCACCGGGACAGGCTTGAGCGCGTCCGAGCCGAACGCGCCAGGGTCGAACGCGCGGGGGCCGATCGCACCGGAATCGGGTGGCCGGCACACCGAGTTGATCCTCGTGCGCCACGGCGTCACGGCCTGGAACCGCGAGCGGCGCTTCCAGGGGCAGATCGACATCGGGCTCGACGACGAAGGGCGTGCGCAGGCGGTGCTCACCGGCCGGCGACTGGCCGTGTGGCACATCGACGCCATTTATGCCAGCGACCTGTCGCGTGCCCGCCAGACGGCGGAACCGATCGCTGCGGAGCGCGGCCTCGCCGTGCGCATCGAGCCACGACTGCGCGAACGCCACTACGGCAGCTTCGAGGGCTGTACCCACGAAGAACTCGAGCGACTGCAGACCGAGGCCTGGAGGCGCTGGCGGCGGCGCGAACCTGATTTCGCGCTGCCGGGTGGCGGCGAATCGCTGCGCGTGTTCCACGCACGGGTGGCTGCGGCGCTGGGCGACCTGGCGCGGGTGCATCCCGGGCAGACGGTGGTCGCGGTCACTCACGGCGGCGTACTCGACATCGCGTACCGGATTGCCACCGGCATGGCGCTGGAGGCCCCGCGCGGCCACGACCTGCTCAACGCCAGCCTGAACCGGGTGCGCTGGGACGGTTGCGGGTTCAGCCTGCTGGCCTGGGCAGACATTGCACACCTCGCGACTTCGCGGGAACCAGCGCACGACGACGTCGAGGCGCGCCTTCGACGTGATCCTTTAGAATCGCCGGTGCCGCGTGACACCGGCGCCACCAGGTGATCCCCATGTTCGACCGCAACCACGGCATTTCCCTGACCGACCCCGAACTCTGGAACGCGATCCGGCTGGAGAACCAGCGCCAGGAAGCCCACATCGAACTGATCGCCTCCGAGAACTACGCCAGCCCGGCGGTCATGGCCGCGCAGGGCAGCCAGCTGACCAACAAGTACGCCGAGGGTTATCCGGGCAAGCGCTATTACGGCGGCTGCGAGCACGTCGACGTTGCCGAGTCGCTGGCGATCGAACGCATCAGACGTCTGTTCGGCGCCGAGTGCGCGAACGTGCAGCCGCACTCGGGTGCGCAGGCCAACGAGGCGGTATTCCTCGCGTTCCTGAAGCCCGGCGACACCATCCTGGGAATGAGCCTTGCAGAAGGCGGGCACCTCACCCACGGCATGGCGCTGAACATGTCGGGCAAGTGGTTCAACGCCGTCTCGTACGGCCTGGACGAATCCGAGGCGATCGACTACGAAGCGATGGAGCGCAAGGCCCACGAGCACAAGCCGAAACTGATCATCGCCGGCGCCTCGGCGTACAGCCTGCGCATCGACTGGGAGCGCTTTGCGAAAGTGGCGAAGGACGTCGGCGCGCTCCTGTTGGTCGACATGGCGCATTATGCGGGCCTCATCGCCGGCGGCGTCTATCCGAACCCGGTGCCGCACGCCGACGTCGTCACCTCCACCACGCACAAGAGCATGCGCGGACCGCGTGGCGGCTTCATTCTGATGCCCGAGCGCCACGAGAAGGCGATCAACTCGGCGATCTTCCCCGGCCTGCAGGGCGGGCCGCTGATGCACGTGATCGCTGCCAAGGCGGTGGCGTTCCACGAGGCACTGCAGCCCGCGTTCCGTGCCTATCAGCAGCAGGTGGCCGCCAACGCACAGGTGCTCGCGCAGACGCTGATCGAGCGCGGGCTGCGCATCGTCTCGGGCCGCACCGAGTCGCACCTGATGCTGGTCGACCTGCGCGCCAAGAAAATCACCGGCAAGGAGGCCGAGCGCCTGCTCGGCGAAGCGCACATCACCTGCAACAAGAACTCGATTCCCAACGACCCGGAAAAGCCGATGATCACCAGCGGCATCCGGCTGGGCACGCCCGCGATGACCACCCGCGGTTTCGGCAACGACGAGGCGCGGCTGGTCGGCCACCTGATCGCCGACATCCTCGACCATCCGGACGACGCAGCGAAGCTGGCGATGGTGCGCGAGAAAGTCGGGCAGCTGACCGCGAAGTTCCCGGTCTACGGCTGATTGTCCGGGGACTGCAGTCGCCGGGGCGCCTGACCGGTCAGATCAGCATGATCGTGTTGCCGTAGCGTGCGACATCGGCATCCCGGGTCATCAGGCGCAACGGCTCGGCCAGTGCCTGCGCGACCAGCATCCGGTCGAACGGATCCGCGTGGAGCAGCGGTAGCGACCCGAGTTGCGCGGCGTGGTCGGGCGTGACGTCGAGCATCGAGTAGCCTGACTCGCGAAACCAGCGCAGCGCATCGGTGCCGCTGACCGGCATGTCGGCCGGATAGCGCGCATGTTCGATGGCGATCTCCCAGACAGTCACTGCACTGACGTGGATCGAATTCTCGCTCGATGCGATGAGGGCGCGGGCCGCCCGCGGCAGACGCCGATCGTCGGTGATCGCCCACAGCGCCACATGCGTGTCGAGAAGCAGGCGCATACGGATGCCGAAGGCCTGGTGCCGCGCTGGATCGGTCAGTGGCGTTCGAACGTTTCGGCGATTTCGGTGGCGTGGCGATCGATCGAATCGGGGACGGTGAAGCGACCTCGCGCGATGCCGAGTCGGCGGGCCGCAGGTGTACCCGCGATCGGCACGAGCCGCGCCGCGGGCTTTCCGTTGCGTGCGATGACGATCTCGCGCTCCCGGCCAGATTCGAGTGCCTCGACCAGGCGCGAGAGGGTCGATTTCGCTTCGAGCATGTTGACGGTGAGCACTGCGTTACCCTGATTAGCCAAGTCTGGCTAATATACGGTTCGGAACCAGGGTCGTCAATCGGCCGATCGCCTTCGGCTGTCCGGAACCGGGGTTCTCGGACATCCGAACGATCCAACGAAGCGATCTGCCGACCTACCGCTTCGCCCCGGACGCGCGGATCGCATCGAGGGTCGCGTTGGGCGTGATCGCCTGCGGATCGACTTTCAGGTGCACCAGTGCGGGCAGGCGCCTGGTGCGCGTGTACGCGAGTGCCGCGCGCATCGCCGGTTCGAACCCGGCGGTGCGTTCGACGCACACGCCGAAACCGCCGAAGGCCTCGCCATACTTCGCGAAGTCGGGGTTCGCCAGCTCGGTGCCCAGCACCCGCGACGGGTACTCGCGCTCCTGGTGCATGCGGATCGTGCCGTACATGCCATTGTCGAAGACGATCACGACCGGGGCCGCGCCGTATTGTGCTGCGGTCGCAAGCTCCTGCCCGTTCATCAGAAAATCGCCGTCACCGGCGAAGCACACCACGGTGCGCTGCGGCTGCGCGATGGCGGCAGCCACCGCGGCCGGCACCCCGTAGCCCATCGAGCCCGAGGTGGTCGACAGCAACGTGCGCAGGCCCGCATAAGGCCAGAAGCGATTGGCCCAGGTGGCGAAGTTGCCCGCGCCGTTGGCGAGGATTGCATCGGCCGGCAGCAGCCGCTTCAGCGTCTGCACCACCTCCCAGAGGTCGAGCGTCGGCGGGGCGCCGCTCAGGTAGACCGCGGGCCGGCCCTGCCAGGCTTCGTATTCGGCACGCGCCGCGGCAACCGAGCCGGTCCAGGCCGAGGCGTCGACCTTCACGGCCCGCAGCGCCGCAGCGAACTCGGGCATGCCCGAGGCGATCATCAGGTCTGCCTGGTAGACGCGGCCGAGCTCCTCGATGCCGGCGTGCACGTGCACCAGCGATTGCCTCGGACGGGGCACCTCCAGCAGCGTGTAGCCCGAGGTGGTGATCTCGCCCAGGCGCGGGCCGATGGCCAGGGCCAGGTCGGCCTGCTGCAGGCGCGCCGCGAGCTTCGGGTTCACGCCGATCCCCACGTCGCCGACGTAGTTCGGATGGCGGTTGTCGAAGAGATCCTGGAAGCGGAACGCGCAGGCCACCGGCAGCCGGTTGGCTTCGGCGAAGACGCGCAGATCGTCACAGGCCTGGGGCGTCCAGCCGGTGCCGCCGAGCAGCACGAAGGGTCGGTGCGCGCGCGCAAGCATCCCTGCGAGCGCGTCGATCTGCACGGCGCCCGGACTGGCGCGCACCGGCCGATGGCAGGCCGCGTCAGCGACCGTGGCCTGGCGCATCAGCATGTCCTCGGGCAGCGCGAGCACGACCGGCCCCATGCGCCCGCTCGTGGCCACCTGGAAGGCGCGCGCCACGTACTCGGGCAGGCGCTCGACGCGGTCGACTTGCGCGACCCACTTGGCCATCTGACCGAACATGCGCCGGTAGTCGATCTCCTGGAATGCCTCGCGGTCGATGAAGTCGGTGCCCACCTGGCCGACGAAGACGACCATCGGCACCGAGTCCTGGAAGGCGGCGTGCACGCCGACCGCGGCGTTGCTCGCCCCCGGCCCGCGCGTGACCATCACCACACCGGGCTTGCCCGTGAGTTTGGCCCAGGCGTCGGCCATGAACGCGGCGCCGCCCTCTTGGCGGCAGGTGACGAAGCGGATCTGTTCACGGTGCCCGTACAACCCGTCGAGCACGGCGAGGTAGCTCTCGCCGGGCACGCCGAATACCGTGTCGACGCCCTGTAGCGCCAGCGTATCGGCGAGGATCCGGCCGCCGGAGCGCGCTCCGGGCGTGGTGGTCGTCGAATGGGTCAAATCGGTCTCCCTGCGGCGAGTCCGTGGATGCTGGCGGGCCTGTTCGATGTCCGGACGATCGTAGCGCGGACGGGCGGCGATTCGGCGCGATAATGGCGCCCGATGTTCACGCCGGACGACCACGATTTCATGCAGCGGGCGCTGCGACTCGCTGCGCTCGGGCTTGCCACGGCCACGCCCAACCCGCGCGTGGGGTGCGTGGTGGTGCACGACGGCACGATCGTCGGCGAAGGCTGGCACCGGCGTGCCGGCGAGCCGCACGCCGAGGTGCTGGCGCTGGCGCAGGCCGGCGAACGTGCGCGCGGCGCCACCGCCTATGTCACGCTCGAGCCGTGCAACCACCACGGCCGCACGCCGCCGTGCGTCGATGCGCTGATCGAGGCGCGGGTCGCGCGGGTGGTCGCCGCCATGGAAGACCCGAACCCGTCGGTCGGCGGCGAAGGACTCGAGCGGCTGCGGGCCGCCGGTATCGACGTGCGCTGCGGGCTGCTGCGGCAGGAAGCGCGCGAACTGAACATCGGTTTCGTCTCGCGGATGGTACGCAACCGGCCCTGGGTGCGGATGAAGGTCGCCGCAAGCCTGGACGGACGCACTGCGCTGCCCGACGGGCGCAGCCAGTGGATCACCGGCGAGGCGGCGCGCGCCGACGGCCATGCCTGGCGCGCCCGCGCCTGCGCGGTCCTCACCGGCATCGGCACGGTGCGCGACGACGATCCGCAGCTCACCGTGCGCCACGTGCAGACGTCGCGGCAGCCGTTGCGGGTGCTGGTCGATTCGCGCTTCGAAGTCGACCCGGCCGCGCGCATTCTCGAGGGCGGCAGCACGCTGGTGGCGTGCGCGATCGACGAGGCGCAACGCGTGCGCAGGACCGCGCGACTCGAGGAGCAGGGCTGCGAGGTGATCACGCTGGCCGGTGCGCGCGGCAAGGTCGACCTGCCGGCGCTCCTGCGCGAACTGGCATGCCGTGGCGTCAACGAGTTGCACGTCGAGGCGGGTCACCGGCTCAACGGTTCGCTGTTGCGCGAAGACTGCGTCGACGAACTGCTGATCTACCTGGCGCCGACACTGCTGGGCAACGCGATCGGGATGGCCGATCTCGCACCTCCCGGGTCGCTCGGCGCGCGCCTCGTCCTTCGATGGCAGTCGGTCGATCGCGTCGGCGACGATCTGCGGCTGCTGGCGCGGTTTCCGGAAAGGATCTGAAGCAGATGTTCACCGGAATCGTCGCGGCCGTGGGCCGCATCGAGCGCGTCGAGCCGCTGGGTGCCGATGCCGGTCTGCGCCTGACCATCGATGCGGGGGCGCTGGACCTGTCGGACGTGGCGTCCGGCGATTCGATCGCGATCCAGGGTGCCTGCATGACGGCCATCGGCATCGACGGCGGGCGCTTCGTGGTCGAGGTCTCCAGGGAAAGCCTGTCGAAGACCTGCGGCCTGGACCGGCTCGGCGAGGTCAACCTCGAAAAGGCGATGCGGCTGGACGATCGCATCGGCGGGCACCTGGTTTCGGGACACGTCGACGGCCTCGGGCGGGTGATCGCGTTCGAACCGGCGGGCGAATCGTGGCGGCTGGTGCTGCAGGCACCCGCGGAGCTGGCGAAGTTCTTCGCCTACAAGGGCTCGGTCACGGTCAACGGAACGAGTCTCACGGTGAATCGGGTGGTGGACGTGGCCGGCGGGGCCGAGTTCGAGATCAACCTGATCCCGCACACGATCGCAGTCACCACGCTGAGGACGCTGAAGGTGGGTGATCGGGTCAATCTCGAAGTCGATCTGATCGCGCGCTACGTCGAGCGGATGCTCGGCGCGGCGGGCGGTGCCGTGGAGCCCCCCGTGCGTTCGTAGCGGCGGGTGCCCGGCGCCGGGGCGGACACCGCGTGGGTCGCTACAGGCCGGTCGTGTCGGGAGGGATGGCCACCGTCGCGCCGGCAGCCAGTTCGTCGAGCAGCGCGCGTGCCTGGGCGACGGCTTCGTCGTCGAAGTCGACCAGCGTGAGCGCGTTGTCGTGGTGGGGGCGGCGCAACACCACGAGGTCGTCCGCCAGCACGAAGCCGCGCGGGTAGTTTCGCGCCGATTCTTCGCTGCGCAGCACGCGCAACCGCGGCCAGTGGCGGCGCAGCAGCGCGACCACGCGCGGGCACGAGCGCTCGACGAACCCGGGGTCGTGCAGGACGATCTCGACCGTCGTGTCGCGGCCGCGACCGAGCAGCGCTTCGAGCGCGTCGGCGAAGCGCTTGCGATCGAAACCGTAGAACTCGCCACGATCGTCGGCGATGCGCAGCGCGCGCTGCGTGCGCGACACGATGTCGTCGAACGCAATGCGCGCTTCGCTGCGCGACCCGATGCGGCGGTAGCTTTGCAGATCCTGCGGATTCATCACCCCGGAAGTATCCGGCCGGGCGTGCGCCTCACGACCGCCGCCTGGCGGCGATGGCCGCCCGCCCGGCGTAAAATGCCCGGATGACACTGTCGAGCACCCCCGAAATCATCGCCGAGCTTGCCGCCGGCAGGATGGTCATCCTGGTCGACGAAGAAGACCGCGAGAACGAGGGCGATCTGGTCCTCGCCGCCGATTTCGTCAGCCCGGAGGCGATCAACTTCATGGCGCGCTACGGCCGTGGCCTGATCTGCCTCACGCTCACCGAAGAGCGCTGCAGCCAGCTCGGGTTGCCGCTGATGGTGGTCAGCAACGGCACGCGCCACGGCACCAATTTCACCGTGTCGATCGAAGCCGCCGAAGGCGTCTCGACCGGGATCTCCGCGGCCGACCGGGCGCGCACGGTGCAGGCGGCGGTCGCGCGCCAGGCCAGGCCCGATGACCTGGTCCAGCCGGGCCACATCTTCCCGCTGATGGCCCAGCGTGGCGGCGTGCTGATGCGTGCCGGGCACACCGAGGCCGGCTGCGACCTGGCGCGGCTGGCGGGTCTGACGCCCGCGTCGGTGATCTGCGAGATCCTGAAAGACGACGGCACGATGGCGCGCCTGCCGGACCTGGTCGATTTCGCGGCGAAGCACGACCTGAAGATCGGCGCGATCGCCGATCTGATCCAGTATCGCAGCGCCCACGAGAGCCTGATCGAGCGGGTCTCCGAGCGCCCGATCCTTACCCGCTGGGGCGGGTTCCGGCTGGTGGCCTATCGCGACACCGCTGCCGGGTCTCCCCACCTGGCGCTGGTGCACGGCGAGATCGATCCACGGCGCGAGACGCTGGTGCGGGTGCACGAACCGCTGTCGGTCCTCGATCTGCTGGAGGTCGACGCATCCACGCACTCGTGGCCGCTCGAGCGCGCACTGTCCGCGATCGCAGCCGAACCGTGCGGCGTGGCGGTGTTGCTGAACTGCGCGCAGCCGGCCGAGGCGCTGTTCGCGCATCTTCAGGTGTCCGGCGACGGCGAAGCCCGCGCGAGTGCCCGCCGACGTACCGGCAAGCTCGACCTGCGCACTTACGGCATCGGTGCGCAGATTCTGAAGGACCTGGGCGTCGGACGCATGCGGTTGCTCTCGCAACCGCGCAAGATGCCCAGCATGACCGGCTTCGAACTCGAAGTCGCCGGCTTCGAGCCGGGCCATCAGGAGTGACGCATGGAGATCGAAGTGTTCCAGTCCGACCTGGACGGCGCCGGCCTGCGCATCGGCGTCGTGCAGGCGCGCTTCAACCAGGTGATTTGCGAGGCGCTGCGCGACGCCTGCCTGGCCGAACTGGTCGAGCTGGGTGTCGAGGCCGAAGATGTGTTCGTCTGCACCGTCCCCGGGTCGCTCGAGATCGCGCTGGCGCTGCAGCAACTCGCCGCGTCGGGGGAGTTCGATGCGCTGATCGCGCTGGGTGCGGTGGTGCGCGGCGAGACGTACCACTTCGAGGTCGTCTCCAACGAAAGTGCCGCCGGCATCGCGCGCGTCGCGCTCGACTTCAATGTGCCGGTGGCCAATGCGGTGCTCACCACCGGGACCGACGAGCAGGCGTCGGCGCGTGCGGCCGAGAAAGGTGCCGAAGCGGCGCGCGTTGCGGTCGAGATGGCCAACCTCGCATCATCACTGTCGGGCCTCGCCGGTGACGACGACGAGTACGACGACGAAGACGAAGACGAAGACGACGAAGACGATGAGGAGGGCGAGGAGGAGGAAGACGAGGAGGAAGAAGGCGGCGGCGAACCGGCGCCGGAGCGCCGCGCGCCCGGGCGCCACCGACGCAGGGCGCGCCATTGATGCCGGCGACCGGCAAGGCGCGGGGCACGCCGGCCAGGAGTGCACGGCGCCGTGCGCGCGAACTCGCGCTGCAGGGCTTGTATCAGTGGCTGATGTCGCGTGAAGACTCCGGCGCGATCCAGGCGCACCTCACCGAAACGCCGGGCTTCGGGAAGGCCGATTCGGGTCACTTCGAGACCCTGCTGCACGGTGCGATCGGTGCGGCCGGCGAACTCGACGCGCTGATCGCCCCGAATCTGGACCGCAAGGTCGGCGAGCTCAGTCCGGTCGAGCATGGCGTGCTGATGCTCGCGGCGTTCGAACTGTCGCGCATGCCCGAGATCCCGTATCGGGTCGTCATCAACGAAGCGGTCGAACTGGCCAAGACCTTCGGCGGCACCGATGGCTACAAGTACGTCAACGGCGTACTCGACCGGGTCGCCGCGCGCCTGCGCCCGCACGAAGCGGTCTCCCGCGGCTGAGCCGCAGCGCCACCGGCTCCGTGCCATGCCGCTCGGCGAATTCGAACTGATCGCGCGGTTCTTCGACCGCGGCCCTGCGCGCCAGGCGCTCCTCGGTGTCGGTGACGATTGCGCGCTGCTCGCGCCGGCGTGGCCGCACTGCGTGACGGCGGTATCCACCGACATGCTGCTGGCCGGCCGGCATTTCCTGGTCGGTGACGACCCGGCGACGGTCGGACACAAAGCGCTGGCGGTGAACCTGTCCGACCTCGCGGCGATGGGGGCACAACCCCGTGCGTTCACGCTTGCGCTGGCCGTGCCGCAGGTCGACGAAACCTGGCTCGGGGGCTTTTGCACCGGCCTGTTCGCGATCGCCGACCGATACGGCTGCGAACTGGTCGGCGGCGACACCACGCGCGGCCCGATCACGATCTGCATCACGGTGTTCGGCGAGGTGCCGCCCGAGGCTGCGCTGCGCCGCGACGCGGCGCAGCCCGACGACGACCTGTGGGTGTCCGGCACACTCGGCGCGGCGGCGCTGGCGGTGGGCGCGCTCGCCGAAGGCAGGCCGCGTGCACCCGGCGATCGCGCGCTGGGACTTGCGCTGCGCCACGTCGCGCGCGCCGCGATCGACCTGTCCGACGGTCTGGTCGGTGACCTCGGCCACATCCTCGATCGTTCGCGCGCCGGCGCCGAGGTCGACTGGAGCGCGGTGCCGGTCGATCCGGGTCTCGACGGACTTCCCGAATCGCTGAGACTGCGTCTGGCGCTGGCCGGGGGGGACGACTACGAATTGCTGTTCAGCGCCGCTGCGGAGAATCGCGGCGCGATCGAAGCGATCGGCCGGCGCCTCGATCTGCCGCTCGCGCGCATCGGTCGCATCGTCGCCGGCGCCGGGCTGCGGATTCACGATGCACGCGGTCGGCCGCTGGCCGTCGACGGACATGGTTTCGACCACTTCGCCTGATCATGCACCGGCGCCGGTGCGAGCCGACTCGCGCTTCATGCGCCAGCGCCTGTCGCGCTGGATCGCGTTCGGCTTCGGCAGCGGCCTGTCGCCGTGGGCGCCGGGCACCGTCGGCACGCTGTGGGCCTGGCTCGCGTTCATCGTTCTCGACCGCTGGCTCGGGCCGGGCGCCTGGGCGATGCTCATTGCCGCCGGGGTCCTGGTGGGCGTCTGGGCATGCGGCAGGACGGCGCGTGATCTGGGTGTGGCCGACCACGGCTCGATCGTCTGGGACGAGATCGTCGCGTTCTGGCTGATCCTGCTGTTCGTGCCGGCGAGCCTCGCTGCGCAATTCGCCGCGTTCGTCGTGTTTCGCTTTTTCGACATCGTCAAGCCGCCGCCGATCCGCTACTTCGACGCAAGATTGAAGAGCGGCTTCGGCGTGATGTTCGACGACCTGCTGGCGGCGTTCTATACGCTGCTGCTGATGGCGCTGTGGCAGCGCTGATCGCCGACGGGTCCGCACGGCATCTCCCGAGGAAAATGCAATGCCAAACGATGACACCGATCGCCTGTCCGAGGTCGTCGAGGAAGCCGTCACGTTGGGGCATGCGCTGCGCGCCTGCGGCTGGATGGTCGCTACCGCCGAGTCCTGCACCGGCGGCGCGATCGCCCGTGCGCTCACCGAGACGGGCGGCTCCAGCGGCTGGTTCGAGCGCGGTTTCGTCACCTACAGCGACGCCTCGAAGGCCGACCTGCTCGGTGTATCGGCCGACACGCTGGCTGCCGCGGGCGCCGTCAGCGAGGCGATCGCGGTGCAGATGGCCGACGGCGCGCTCGCGCGCAGCCGCGCGCAGATCGCGCTGGCGGTCACCGGCATCGCCGGCCCGGGCGGCGCCACGCCGGGCAAGCCGGTGGGCACGGTCTGCTTTGGCTGGGCAGCGATCGACACGGCGCCGATCACCGAAACGCGACAATTTGCCGGCGACCGGGCAGCGGTGCGGCGTGCCGCGGCACTGCACGCGCTGCGCGGCGCGCATCGCCTGCTGCCCGGGCGGCCCGAACCCGCCGCTGGCCCCAATGAGCCTAATACCAACAGCTGATTGTTTATACAGTAGTGCTGTGCCATAATTCGGTCCACTTCCCCGCAACCGGACAAAGCCAGCCATGGACAAAGTGATCAAGATGGACGACGCAAAATCCAGGACCGAACGCGCCAAGGCGCTGTCTGCCGCGCTGGCACAAATCGAGAAGCAGTTCGGCAAGGGCTCGGTCATGAAGCTCTCCGACGCCGACGTCTCGCGCGACATCCAGGTGGTGTCCACCGGTTCGCTGGGGCTCGATATCGCGCTCGGCGTCGGTGGCCTGCCGCGTGGTCGCGTGGTCGAGATCTACGGCCCCGAGTCCTCGGGCAAGACCACGCTCACGCTGCAGGTCATCGCCGAGATGCAAAAGCTCGGTGGCACCTGCGCGTTCATCGACGCCGAACACGCGCTCGACGTGCAGTACGCGGCCAAGCTCGGTGTCGATCTCGAAAACCTGCTCGTCTCGCAGCCCGACACCGGCGAACAGGCACTGGAGATCACCGACGCGCTGGTGCGCTCGGGCTCGGTCGATCTCATCGTCATCGATTCGGTCGCCGCGCTCACGCCGAAGGCCGAGATCGAGGGCGAGATGGGTGACTCGCTCCCCGGGCTGCAGGCACGGCTGATGTCGCAGGCGCTGCGCAAGCTCACCGGCACGATCAACCGCACCAACACGATGGTGATCTTCATCAACCAGATCCGGATGAAGATCGGCGTCATGTTCGGCAACCCCGAAACCACCACCGGTGGCAACGCGCTGAAGTTCTATTCGTCGGTGCGGCTCGATATCCGCCGTACCGGCTCGATCAAGAAGGGCGACGAGGTCATTGGCAGCGAAACCCGGGTCAAGGTCGTCAAGAACAAGGTGGCGCCGCCGTTCAAGACGGCCGAGTTCGACATCCTGTACGGCGAAGGCACGTCGCGCCAGGGTGAGATCCTCGATCTCGGCTCGGCCTGCAACGTCGTCGAAAAGAGCGGCGCCTGGTACAGCTACGGCGGCAACCGCATCGGTCAGGGCAAGGACAACGCGCGCGAATTCCTGCGCGAAAACCCCGAGCTCGCCCTCGAAATCGAAAACAGGGTGCGCGCGCACTATGGCGTGGCGGCTCGCGGCGCAACACCCGAGGAGGCGGCTGCCTGAAACCTGGCGACACGTCGCTGAAGGCACGCGCGCTGCGCCTGCTCGCACGGCGCGAACACAGCCGCGCCGAGCTGGCCCGCAAACTTGCCGCGCATGCCGACAACGCCACACAACTCGGCGCGCTGCTCGAGGAACTGACTGCGGCGCGGCTGCTCTCGAACGAGCGCTTCGCCGAATCGCTCGTGCATCGGCGCGCCGAACGCTTCGGCGCCGCCACGATCCGTCACGAAATGCGCATGCACGGACTCGACGAAGCGCTGGTGCAGACGCACGTTGAGGCGCTCGGGCGCACCGAGTTCGCGCGTGCCCGCACGGTCTGGCAGCGTCGTTTCAAGGTGCTCCCCGCGTCACCCGCCGACCGCGCGCGCCAGGCGCGCTTCCTGCTTGCGCGCGGGTTTTCGGCCGAAACCGTGCGCCGCGTGCTTGGCGCGACGCGCGACGATGAGGGTTGAACGGTCGGGATGCGGCGTCGCAGCATCGACACCGATGCGCATGCTAAACTCCGTCGCTTTCCGCCCCCGGGCGCCGATGACCGCTGTCGTGGCCGCCAGATTCGTGGCCGTCAGACTCGCCGACCGCCTCTCGCAAGCATGCCGCTGCCCCCGCCCGATTGCCCGCGCACGCCGATGCACACGCGATCGGTGCGCGTCGACGCGTTCCGGCGCGCCGACGGCACCTGGGATCTCGAAGCCGAACTGGTCGATGTGAAGCCGCACGACACGCCGCTGCACAGTGGCGTGCGCCCGGCCGGCGAACCGGTGCACCTGATGCGGCTGCGCGTCACGATCGACGAGACCTGCGAGGTGATCGACGCCGTTGCAGTGTCCGACGCGGTGCCGTATCGCGGCGTCTGCGAGCGGGTCGTCCCCGACTACCGGCGTCTCATCGGATTGAACCTGCTGCGCGGATTTCGTTCGGGCGTGCGCGAGCGTCTGGGCGGCATTGCCGGCTGCACGCACATGACCGAACTGGCGCAGGTGCTGCCGACCGCCGCCGTGCAGGCGATGGCGGGCGACGAGTGGCGTCGCCACGAGCAGATCGAACGCGCAGGCGGCAGGCCGCCACGACCGTTCATGATCGATCGCTGTCACGCCTGGCGCAGCGACGGCCCGGTGGTCGAGCGCTATTTGCCCACCTGGTTCCAGGCTGGCGACGAACCTGCCAGCGACCCGGATTCCCGTGTTTCGACAGAGGAACGACCGTGAAGATCCATGAGTACCAGGGCAAGGAGATCCTGAAGAAATATGGCGTTGCGGTGCCGCGCGGCATTCCATGCTTCTCGGTGGATGAGGCAGTCCGCGCCGCCGAGGCCCTGGGCGGCCCGGTCTGGGTGGTCAAGGCGCAGATCCACGCGGGGGGGCGCGGCAAGGGCGGTGGCGTGAAGCTCGCGCGCTCGATCGACGAGGTGCGGCTGCTCTCCGGCCAGATCCTGGGCATGCAACTGAAGACGCACCAGACCGGTCCCGAGGGCCAGAAGGTGCGCCGGTTGCTGATCGAAGAGGGTGCCGACATCCGCAAGGAACTGTACGTCGGCATGGTGGTCGATCGCGTCACGCAGCGGGTGTGCCTGATGGCTTCCAGCGAGGGGGGCATGGACATCGAGGAAGTGGCCGCGCACACGCCGGAGAAAATCCACAAGGTGTTCGTCGACCCGATGGTGGGGCTCGCCGACGCCGAGTCCGACCAGGTTGCGCGCAAGATCGGCGTGCCCGAAGCGAGTCTGCCGCAGGCGCGCCGCGTGCTGCAGGGCCTGTACAGTGCATTCTGGGACACCGACGCGTCGCTCGCCGAAATCAATCCGCTGATCCTCACCGGCGACGGGAACGTGATCGCGCTCGACGCGAAGCTGAACTTCGACGCGAATGCGCTGTTCCGCCATCCGGAGATCGTCGCGTTGCGCGACCTCGACGAGGAAGACCCGGCCGAGATCGAGGCCTCGAAGTTCGATCTCGCCTACATCCAGCTCGACGGCAACATCGGGTGCCTGGTCAACGGGGCGGGCCTGGCGATGGCCACGATGGACACGATCAAGCTGTTCGGTGGCGAGCCGGCCAACTTCCTCGACGTGGGCGGGGGCGCCACCACCGAGAAAGTCACCGAAGCGTTCAAGATCATGCTGCGCAATCCGAATCTCCGGGCGATCCTGGTGAACATCTTCGGCGGCATCATGCGTTGCGACGTGATTGCCGAGGGCGTGATCGCCGCCAGCAAGGCGGTCGGCCTGAAGGTGCCGCTGGTGGTGCGCATGAAGGGCACGAACGAGGAACTGGGCCGCAGGATGCTGGCCGAGTCCGGCCTGCCGATCATCTCGGCCGACACGATGGCCGAGGCGGCGCAGAAAGTCGTTGCCGCCGCCCGCTGAAACGGAGACTGAGCATGTCGATCCTGATCAACCGGGACACCAAGGTCGTCACGCAGGGCATCACCGGCAAGACGGGTCAGTTTCACACGCGGATGTGCCGCGACTACGCCAACGGCAAGGCTGGCTTCGTCGCCGGCGTGAACCCGAAGAAGGCCGGCGAAGACTTCGAAGGCATCCCGATTTTCGCGAACGTCAAGGAAGCGCGGGCAAAGACCGGCGCCACCGTCTCGGTGGTCTACGTGCCGCCGGCGGGCGCGGCCGATGCGATCTGGGAAGCAGTGGAGGCCGACCTCGACCTGGTCATCTGCATCACCGAGGGCATTCCGGTGCGTGACATGATCGTGGTGCGCGACCGCATGCGCCGCGGCAACCACAAGACGCTGCTGCTCGGTCCGAATTGCCCGGGCGTGATCACGCCCGACGAGCTGAAGATCGGCATCATGCCCGGCCACATCCATCGCAAGGGGCGCATCGGTGTGGTCTCGCGATCGGGCACGCTCACCTACGAGGCGGTCGCGCAACTCACTGCACTCGGACTCGGCCAGTCGAGTGCAGTCGGCATCGGCGGCGACCCGGTCAACGGCCTGAAGCACGTCGACGTGCTGCGGCTGTTCAACGAAGACCCCGACACCGACGCCGTGGTCATGATTGGCGAGATCGGCGGCTCCGACGAAGAAGAGGCCGCCGAGTGGGTCAAGGCCAACATGAAGAAACCGGTGGTCGGCTTCATCGCCGGCGTCACCGCGCCCCCGGGCAAGCGGATGGGCCACGCGGGTGCGATCATCTCGGGGGGCAAGGGCACCGCGCAGGAGAAGCTCGCGGTGATGGAAGCCTGCGGCATCCGGGTCACCCGCGACCCGTCCGAGATGGGCCAGTTGCTGAAGAAAGTGTTGTAGGAGTCGGTCGCGATGGAGGCCGCGATCGAGTTCCTGACGACGATGCACTGGGGGGCCGTCCTCCAGATCATCCTGATCGACATCCTGCTGGGCGGCGACAACGCGGTGGTGATCGCACTGGCCTGCCGCAACCTGCCGAAGCAGCAGCGGATGAAGGGCATTCTGTGGGGCACTGCCGGCGCCATCGTCCTGCGGGTGATCCTGATCGCGTTCGCGGTCGCGCTGCTGCAGGTGCCGTACCTGAAGCTGGTGGGCGGTGCGCTGCTCGTCTGGATCGGCGTCAAGCTGCTGCTGCCGGGCAACGAAGACGAGCACGGCAACCTGCAGGGCGGCGCCACGCTGTGGTCGGCGATCAAGACGATCATCGTCGCCGACCTGGTGATGAGCCTCGACAACGTGATCGCGATCGCTGGTGCCGCGCAGCAGGCCGATCCCGATCACCAGATGGGTCTGGTGATCTTCGGCCTGATCGTCAGCATTCCGCTGATCGTCTGGGGCAGCACCCTGGTGCTCAAGCTGCTCGAGCGCTTTCCGGTCGTCATCACGCTGGGCGGCGCGCTGCTGGGCTGGATTGCCGGCGGCATGATGATCACCGACATCGCCACCGTTCGCGCGATCGGCGAGCCGAGTGCGCCCGTTCACTATGGGGTCGCCGTTGCGGGCGCGGCGCTGGTGGTCTTGATCGGCAAGGTGCTCGGCGCGCGCCGCAAGCCGGCCGTCCACGCCGATTGAGCCTTCGAATCGGCCGACGCGCACTGTCGCGCCGGCGATGCGCCGGCGTGGCGTGCCTTCACCGTCCGGCACAGCCGAACGGCCGTTCATGAAATAGTTCCTCGGGCCTCTTCAGGCCCGACGGTAGCCTGCTGGACATCATGGCCGATGCCGAACAGCCCGGAATGCGCGACCGCGAGGCCGCAACCGCGATCCGCCTGCTGGTGAGCAGCGGCCAGGTGCCGCTGCGCGTCGTGCCCGTGCTGAAGGAGTGCCTGAGCATCGGTCGACGCCCGTACAACGACATCGCACTGGACGACCTCACCGTGAGCGGCGAGCATGCGCTGGTGCGCACCCGCGGCACGGAGAGCGTGGTTCACGATCTCGATAGCCGCAATGGCACGCTGGTCAACGGCCTGCCGGTGGCCCAGCGCGTGCTGTGCGACGGTGACGTGATCGACATCGGTATCTACCGCCTGCGTTACGTGCTCGATCACGCGGCACTGGGCGCGGTGTTGCTGTCCGAGGCGCGTGCTCCGACCGCTTTCGTCGACTTCCTGAGCGGACCGCTGGCCGGCACCGTGCAGTGCATCGACCGCCCGGTCACCCGCCTGGCCGGCCAGGCCGAGCAGGTGGCGGTGGTTGCGCGTCGCAAGGGGCGGTTCTTCATGACCCACCTCGAGGGCCCCGTGTTTCCGCGGATCAACGGCGAGGCGATCGGCCTGGCTGCGCGGCAGATTGCCGACGGCGACCGGATCGAGCTGGCCGGCGTGATGCTGCGCTTCCGGCTCGGTGAATAGCGCCCGGGCGGACCGGTCCGGTGATGTCTCCGCTACAACGTTCGCGGTTCTGGCGCGCGATGGCCGGCGTGGCGATCGTTGCCGCGTTCGTCGCGGCCGATCTCGGAGCGCTGAGGATCGATGGGCTGTCGACGCTCGACCGCCACCTCTACGACGGCCGCCAGCGCATCGCCGCACCAGCGCCCGACGATCGTATCGTCATCATCGACATCGACGAGCGCAGCCTGGCCGAGCGTGGCCGCTGGCCGTGGGATCGTGCGACGATCGCTGCACTGGTGCAGGCGCTGGTCGATCGCGGGGGCGCAGCGGTGGTGGGCCTGGACATTCTGTTTGCCGAACGCCAGGCGGGTACCGATGATGATGCGCGGCTCGCGCGCACGCTGGCCGAGCGGCCGGTGGTGCTCGGCTACTACTTCACCAGCGACCGCGAGGAGCGCACCAGCGGCGCGTTGCCCGCGCCGTTGTACGACGGGGAGGCGGCGCGCGAACTCGCGCCGCGCATCACCCACGCCAGCGGCTATGGCGCGAACCTGGCCGAGTTGCAGCGTGCCGCGCGTGCCTCGGGCTTCTTCAATCCGTTCCTCGGCGGCGGGCTCGATCCCGATGGCGTGATCCGTGCGCTGCCGCTGCTGATCGGCTATGGCGGTGCGGTCTACGACTCGCTGGCCGTGGCGGTGCTGCGCGAATACCTCGGCCACGCGTCGCTGGCGGTGCGCGGTGATCGGCTCGTGCTCGACGGCACGCGAGGGCAAGCGGTGTTTCCGGTCTCGGCGGGTTTCACCGCGATGGTGCCGCTGGCCGGACGCGGCGGGGCCAACGGCGGGCGCTTTCGCTACCTGTCGGCCAGCGACGTGCTCGACGGGCGCATCGACTGGAATCTGCTGCGCGACCGCATCGTGCTGGTGGGCACCACCGCCCCGGGACTGACCGACCTGCGCGCCACGCCGGTGAGCGAAGTGTTCCCGGGGGTGGAGATCCACGCGTCGCTGCTTTCGGGGGCGCTCGACGCCCGGGTCAAGCAGCGCCCGGCCGGGGCACCCGCGATCGCGGCGCTCGCCACGCTCACCGTTGCGGGCCTGCTTGCGCTCGTGCTGCCCGCGCTGGCGGCGCTTGGCGCGGTGCTTGCGAGCGTGGCCGGCGCCATGGCGCTGGCCGGCATCAACACGATCGCGTATTCGAACCTGGGCCAGGTGCTGCCTTTGTCGGCATCGCTGGCCGCAGTGCTGACCCTCGGGCTGTTCAACCTGGCCGCGGGCTGGCTGTCGGAGGGCCGCGCGCGGCGCGCGATGATGCAGCTCTTCGGGGAATACCTGTCGCCCGAGCTGGTCGAGCAGATGGCGCGTGACCCGTTTGCCTGGCGGATCGGGCAGAGCACGAACCGCGAGCTCACGATCCTGTTCGCCGACATCCGCGGGTTCACGCGGATCGCCGAGACCATGGAACCGGAAGCGTTGCGCGAGTACCTGAACGCCTTCCTCACCGGCATGACCGAAGTAATCCACGCGCATCGCGGCACCGTCGACAAGTACATGGGCGATGCGGTGATGGCTTTCTGGGGAGCCCCGATCGACGACCCGGCGCACGCCGACCACGCGGTGTCGGCGGCACTCGCGATGCAGGCCGAGGTGCGCCGGATGTCCGACGCGCTGCGCGCGCGCGGCCTGCCGCCGCTGGCGATCGGCATCGGCGTGAATACTGGCGTGGCGCGGGTCGGCGACATGGGCTCGAAATTGCGTCGCGCGTACACTGCGGTCGGCGACGCAGTGAACCTTGCCTCGCGCCTGGAGGGTCTGACCAAACAGTACGAGGTGCCGCTCCTCGTCGGCGAGGCCACGGTAAGGCGCTGCCGCCAGCACGCGTTTTCGGAGCTGGCGCACGCCACGGTTGCGGGGCGCGCCGAGTCGGTCAGGGTGTTCGTGCCCATGGCCGGGCGCAGAGTGGGTGCCGAAGCTGCCGTCACGCGGCCGATGCCGGCATCGATGCAGGTTGCAGGCGACGCCAGGGAAGCCTTGCATGAAGGTACGAGTCCTGGGGTGTAGCGGGGGCATCGGCGCCCGCGCCCGGACCACGTCGTTTCTCGTCGATCACGATGTCCTGCTCGACGCGGGGACCGGCGTGGAGGACATGACGATCGACGAGCTCGCCGCGATCGATCACGTGTTCCTCACGCACTCGCACCTCGACCACGTCGCGGCGCTGCCGCTGCTGGTCGACTCGGTGGGCGCGCTGCGCGACAAGCCGCTCGTGGTGCACGCGCTGCCCGAGACGATCGCGGCGCTGAAGACGCACATCTTCAACTGGGTGATCTGGCCCGACTTCACCGAGATCCCGCATTACGAACGTCCGTGGATGGTGTTCGAGCCGCTGTCGATCGGCAGCGTGGTGGAGGTGGGCGGCCGCTGGGTGCGCAGCCTCGCCGCCAGCCACACGGTGCCCGCGCTCGCGTTCCACGTCTACAACGAGGAGGCGGCGCTGGTCTTCTCGGGCGACACCGGGCCGAACGACGAGTTCTGGCGCCAGGTGAACGGCGTGCCGAACCTGAAGTACCTGATCATCGAGACCGCGTTCTCCAACCGCGAGCAGGATCTCGCGGTGACCGCCAGGCACCTGTTTCCGATCCAGCTGGGGCAGGAACTCGCCAAGCTGCAGCGCGAGCCGCAGATCCTCATCACGCACCTGAAGCCGTCGGACCGCGAGACGATCGGGCGCGAGATCGAGGCCTGGGCGGGGAGGTTTTCGCCGCGGGTGCTGGAACGGGGGGATGTGCTGGAACTTTGAGTCTTGTTCCCCTATAATGTTCCTACAAGGAAGGGGAATATGAAGGCTGTCAGCGTCCGCGAACTCAAGAACAACCCGTCCGATGCGCTCCGGCTGGCGCAGACGGATGTCGTCGTCGTGACCAGCCGCAATCGGCCCGAAGCGGTGCTCGTGCACCTGAGCGAGGAAACGCTCCTCGCAGAGGCCGGTGTGCGGACGGCGCTCGCAGTGTCGCTTTTCAAGGAGGATGCCCTGCCGCTGGGTCGCGCTGCCCGCCTGGCCGGCATGGCGCTTGGCGACTTCATCCGGCATCTGTCGCGGCTCGGCATCCCCGCCGTAAAGGGCGACGAGCGGAGCCTGAGCGAGGATCTCGACGATCTCGACGCCTGGTTGGCGAGATCCGCCTGACCGATCCGCATGAGCGCCCGCAAGCGCCTGCCAAGGATCGTTCTCGCCGATGCCAGCCCACTCATTTCGCTGGCGGCTGTCGGTGGCCTGGAATGGCTTCATGGGTTGTTCGGCACAGTCACGCTGACTACAGTCGTCCGGGACGAAATCATTCCGGGCGCCGGGCGGGCGGGCGAAAGCGAGATCGGGGCTGCCATCGAGCGAAAGCGGCTTCGGGTCATCGATGATGAGTGGTCGATCCCACAGTTCCCAGAGCTCGACGAAGGCGAGGCAAGCATGCTCCGCGCCGCCGTCAATCTTCGCGTGCCGTGCCTGCTGCTGATCGACGAGCGGGCCGGCAGGGCGGTCGCCCGCGAGCTCGGTTTCGCGGTAACCGGCACGGTCGGCATCATCGTGGCTGCCAGACGGCGCGCGCTGATCCCTGCGGTTCGACCTGTTTTCGAGCAACTGCTCGATCGGGATTTCCGGATTTCGGCGGAACTGATCAGGGCGGCGCTCTCGGAGTGCGGCGAGGGCTGACCCGGGCAGTCGGCAAGGACTGGATCGGCACGTCCGGCCTGATGCCGGCCGCGGTCAGGCGATCCACCTCGACAAGGCGGTGAAAGGGCCGAGCGCCACGACGACGATGCCGCCCAGCCGAATCGTGAGGCGCGGCTCGATGTCGCGGTGTTCGGCACGCAGCGCCTGGATCTCCGATCGGAATTCGGATCCGGGCGCCTGCGTCTCCGATCTCAGCTCCGACCGCGAGGCCTGGATGTCCGACGCCAGGTTGGTGCCGAGGGCTTGCAGTTCGCCGCGGAGCGCGGCGCCGGTCTCGCGCAAGTCGCGGCCGGGGGGCAGTTCGGCGGTTTCGTGCGCATCGCGGACGGCGTGGCAGATGGCTCTGGCATGTCGGTCCGGAACGCCCGCTTCGCGAATCGTATCGACAAACTTCAGGGTGTCGAAGGTGATGACCATCATTGCGCTGGCCCTATTCGCGAGTCTCGCGCAGGGTCGTCGGACTGGCAGCCCTTGTCGATGCTTTGTCGGACTACGACTGCTGGACGAACCCCGCTGGTGAGTGTCGCCTTTCGAAGCTCATGAAGGTGACGCGGTGCGTCAGGTGCTGCCGGATTGCGACAATCTCACGCGTTTTGCGCGCGACGCGCCACGAAAATGAGCCGACATCCAACGTGACGAATATCACGTGCGCGTCGCATGCCGACCATCCGTCGGCTGAACGGCGCCGCACGTGGGCGGTGGCACGAAGCCTGCGACTGGATACGCGAGTCGACGTCGTCGACCGACTATCCCAATCACTCATCGGGAGCTGAACAGATGAAGATCCGCAAGCAACTTCAACAGGGTTTCACCCTGATCGAACTGATGATCGTCGTGGCGATTATCGGCATTCTGGCGGCGGTGGCGCTGCCGGCGTACCAGGACTACACGATCCGTGCGAAGGTCTCCGAAGCCACTAGTATTTCGTCCACTGCGCGAACGGCAATTTCGCTTGCGTTCAACGAAGGCACTCTGAACGGGGCGGACAACACCTCCCTCGGCCTGGCTGCCGCGGCAAGCATTACGAGCAAGTACGTGACATCGGTTACCGCTGCCGGTACGTCCGCTACCGTTGGAACGGTCACTGTTGTGATGAAGGGCACGGGCGAGAGCACGGTGGACGCGAAGAATGTCGTCTACACGGCAACGTGTGTGTCCGGCGCCCAGTGCTCGTGGGCGGTTAGCGGAAGCGTTCCCGCGAAGTACCTGCCGAAGGTTTGAGCGCTCTCTCATCCAGTGGCATGCTCAGAAGAGGCCCGCGCGAGCGGGCCTTTTTTCTTGGTGCGCCCGGCACGGGCGCACTCCTTCGGGTGCAAGTCCCGCCACGATTCGATTACAGCGAGTGAAGCGCAGCGCAACTGTCGG
>WBZR01001013.1_pt1 | contig 38795 bp, 36 predicted proteins | sample 5204231 | NCBI WGS metagenome assembly WBZR01 (sample SAMN12412403, study PRJNA552823) | activated sludge metagenome | isolation source: activated sludge from anammox sidestream of wastewater treatment plant... | place: USA: Virginia | collected 2017-08 | reverse complement strand
TAACCCATTTTTCCTGATAGAAGCCAACCAATGATTTTAGAAAAATCATTTTATTACTCCACCCCCAATTGAAAGATTCCTCTATTTGAAATGCTTCCCCCGCCAGCGGGGGATATTATACAGCCTCAATTTCGAACAGCGTATGATTAATAAATAAAAGTAATTCCGGTATGATTGAAAACTGAAATTTTACTATTAAATGACTCTTCATTTTCCCCCGCCGGCGGGGGTTGCTCTTCGTAAACAAGAAAATTTCTGACGGGGGTGGATCTAAGCTATCAGTTCATTTTTCTATTTATCCATTTTTCTTGTCGGAAGCCAGATAACGATTTTAGAAAAATCATTTTATTACTCCACCCCCAATTGAGAGATTCCTCTATTTGAAATGCTTCCGCCGCCAGCGGGGGATATTATACAGCCTCAATTTCGAACAGCGTATGATTAATAAATAAAAGTAATCCCGGTATGATTGGAAACTGAAATAGTAATATTAAATGACTTTTCATTTTCCCCCGCTGGCGGGGGTTGCTCTTCGTTAATAAGAAAATTTCTGACGGGGGTGGATCTAAGCTATCAGTTCGTTTTTCTGGTAACCCATTTTTCCTGATAGAAGCCAACCAATGATTTTAGAAAAATCATTTTATTACTCCACCCCCAATTGAAAGATTCCTCTATTTGAAATGCTTCCCCCGCCAGCGGGGGATATTATACAGCCTCTAATTCGAGCAGCGTATGATCAATAAATAAAAGTAATTCCGGTACGATTGGAAACTGAAATTTTACTATTAAATGACTCTTCATTTTCCCCCGCCGGCGGGGGTTGCTCTTCGTAAACAAGAAAATTTCTGACGGGGGTGGATTAAAGCTATCGGTTCATTTTTCTATTTATCCATTTTTCTTGTCGGAAGCCAGATAACGATTTTAGAAAAATCATTTTATTACTCCACCCCCAATTGAAAGATTCCTCTATTTGAAATGCTTCTCCCGCCAGCGGGGGATATTATACAGCCTCTAATTCGAGCAGCGTATGATTAATAAATAAAAGTATTTCCGGTACGATTGGAAACTGAAATTTTACTATTAAATGACTCTTCATTTTCCCCCGCCGGCGGGGATTGATTATCCGGTGAAAATGAAATCACCAATGGAGGTAGGCTAAATTTGCTGATTTGTTTTCTTTTCGATCCATTCTTTCAAATGATCTTCCACAATGTGAATTTTGTTTAACACTTCTTCATCAGTGAAGCGGAGAACAGTAAACCCGGCTGCCTCAAGTGCCCTTTGCTTTTCTTCATCTTTTGCAATAGTCTCTCCCCAATGATGCGTTATTCCATCTACTTCTATGACCAGCATTAATTCCTTACACATGAAATCAGCAATATAATTTAATACTGGTCTCTGCCGCCTGAATTGAAACCCCTGCATTTTCTTTGCCTTTAAAACATACTTCCATAAGCAAGCTTCTGCCTTAGTCATTTCTTTACGTAGGCGATTGGCGTAGGGTTGCAAATATTTATTATAATAAAGATTGTCTTTATCGTTTACCATACAATGAATTTACAGAATTCACTTTACTTATCCACCCCCATTTGAAAGCCTCCGCAAATTGAAAAACTTCCCCCGCCTGCGGGGGATATTATACAGCAATTAATTCGCAATATACAATATCAATATACCGGTGATAATACAAATCAAATTTTTGAATTAAATGTCCATATCAAATGACTTTTCACTTTCCCCCGCTAGCGGGGGTAAATCATAGTTACCGATTCGTTTTTCTTTTAACCCATTTTTCTTAATGGAAATCAGGTAATGATATTAAAAAAATCACTTTTTTCCTCCATCCCCATTTGAAAGCCTCCGCAAATTGAAAAACTTCCCCCGCCGGCGGGGGATATTATAAAACCTCAAATTCGTAAGGCGTAAGATCAATAACCCTAGTATTACTCATATTTAAGTTATTATTTCAAAGCATTCAAATCGAAAGGCTTTTCAATTTTACCGGCCCGTGTGTAATATTATACAGTCTTTAATCAGCAAAGCTCAGGCAAAAGAGGAAATAATTCCAAGTATTATCCGTTTTATCATAGTAAACCGATATCCCATGATCAAGCGGACCATCTGTATTGAAAATCCTGCACACCTGAAATGCCGTGACGATCAGCTTGTGCTGAGTTATAAAGGAATCCGCGGCATGGAAGACATCCCGGAAAGGTCAGTGCCCGTTGAAGATATTGGCATTCTGATCCTGGAACATTCACAGATCACGATATCGCACTATCTTCTTGACAGGCTTTTAATGAACAACACCGCCGTGGTCACCTGCAATGCCGCTCATCTTCCTTCGGGACTCTTCCTGAACCTGGAAGGAAACACCCTGCAATCAGAAAGATTCCGGGAACAGGTAAACGCAACAGAACCTCTGAAAAAACAACTTTGGCAGCAAACAGTAAAAGCCAAACTCATCAACCAGGCAAATTTATTAAGCCGGTACAATGTAGCTTCAGAAATGTTGAAAAATTACAGCCAGTCGGTGCGAAGCGGCGATGCGGATAACAATGAAGCAAAGGCCGCTGTCTATTACTGGCAGCATCTGTTTCCGCCGGCATGGATGTTTTACAGAAAGAGGGACGGCGCCCCGCCCAATAATTTACTTAACTACGGCTATGCCATTCTCAGGGCTTGTGTGGCCAGGGCTTTGGTTGGCTCCGGCTTACTCCCGACTTTGGGTATTTTTCACCGCAACCGGTACAATGCCTATTGCCTTGCTGATGATGTGATGGAACCGTACCGGCCCTTCGTGGATGCAATTGTAAGAGGCATTGTGGATAAGACTTCTCGTGTGGAAACCCTGACACAGGAATTCAAAGTTCAGCTATTAAAAATTCCATCGCTTGATGTGGAATTAGACAACGGGAGCAGCCCTTTATTCGTTGCCGTGCAAAGGACTTCTGCCTCACTGGCAAAATGTTTTTCAGGGGAGGAAAAGAAGATCCTGTATCCGGCATTGAAATAAAATTTAAATGGACAGAAAATATAAAAGAGGGTAACCAGATGAAAAAAGTCCGGAATGTTTGAAAGATTAAACGCTTACCGAATCATGTGGGTATTAGTATTTTTTGACCTGCCAACCGAAACAGTTTCCGACAGGAAGGTTTATGCAAAGTTCAGAAAGAAATTGCTGAATGACGGGTTCTCCATGTTCCAGTTTTCCATTTACCTGCGTCACTGCGCCAGCTCGGAAAATGCCAATGTGCATATCAAGAGAGTAAAACTAAGTCTTCCTGTAAAAGGGCATGTAGTCATCATGACCATTACCGATAAGCAATTCGGGATGATCGAAGTGTTTCGGGGGAAGGAGCCTGACCCTCCTGCCGACATCCCTCAGCAACTTGAACTTTTCTGAAGATCATAGTTCTAAATCGTAAAAAAAAAGCCCCGACACTTAGGATCGGGGCTAAAAATCTTCATTTTTTTCATTGTTCCGTAGCTTGCAAATATCTGAGACCCAGGCTTTTTCCCATATACTGTTGATATCAAATATCGCAAGAACTAAGAATGAAAGCAAATCACAACTGCAAGCTTATGTTCAGATCCAACCGTTTGGTTGATATCAAATATCGCAAGAACTAAGAATGAAAGCAAATCACAACCTTATATACGCATTTAATGGTGCCTCGAAAGTTGATATCAAATATCGCAAGAACTAAGAATGAAAGCAAATCACAACAATGACATCAGTGCTGACAACATCAATAACGTTGATATCAAATATCGCAAGAACTAAGAATGAAAGCAAATCACAACAGATCGAAAACCTGGTCGCAAAAATAAAAGTTGATATCAAATATCGCAAGAACTAAGAATGAAAGCAAATCACAACCAAAATAGATATTCAGTCTGGTGAATTTAGTTGATATCAAATATCGCAAGAACTAAGAATGAAAGCAAATCACAACTCCTGCCAACTTGGGGCCGGTGGTGAGCTTGTTGATATCAAATATCGCAAGAACTAAGAATGAAAGCAAATCACAACACGGATAATCTAATTACCTCCTGTGTACTTGTTGATATCAAATATCGCAAGAACTAAGAATGAAAGCAAATCACAACCGCGTTCAATTCACTAAATGCCTGCTCGTCGTTGATATCAAATATCGCAAGAACTAAGAATGAAAGCAAATCACAACGTCAATTCATCCACTGACCGCAACACCGTTGTTGATATCAAATATCGCAAGAACTAAGAATGAAAGCAAATCACAACACATTGCCACCCGCTCCCCTGATTGCCGAATGTTGATATCAAATATCGCAAGAACTAAGAATGAAAGCAAATCACAACCAGAGCTGTATATTTCTTGGAATACGAGTTGTTGATATCAAATATCGCAAGAACTAAGAATGAAAGCAAATCACAACAACAGCAGTGCAAGACCGAACGATCTCGGTGTTGATATCAAATATCGCAAGAACTAAGAATGAAAGCAAATCACAACTGAATGGCCATATTAAACAAATCCTGTGAAGTTGATATCAAATATCGCAAGAACTAAGAATGAAAGCAAATCACAACCAAGATAACACCGATAGTATAGCCTTTGATGTTGATATCAAATATCGCAAGAACTAAGAATGAAAGCAAATCACAACCGGTCAACAAACAAGACATTTTTGTTTTCTGTTGATATCAAATATCGCAAGAACTAAGAATGAAAGCAAATCACAACTGTTCCGGTAAGGCTTGTGGTATTTAATGAGTTGATATCAAATATCGCAAGAACTAAGAATGAAAGCAAATCACAACGATCCTGTTGTAAGTTTTCGCCGACAAAGAGTTGATATCAAATATCGCAAGAACTAAGAATGAAAGCAAATCACAACTGATGATATTTTGGAAGAAATGGAATTCAGGTTGATATCAAATATCGCAAGAACTAAGAATGAAAGCAAATCACAACCTTCAGTCACAAGTGGGTTTTCTTTTGGTAGTTGATATCAAATATCGCAAGAACTAAGAATGAAAGCAAATCACAACCGAATGCTGTCATAGATACGGCCCTCATAGGTTGATATCAAATATCGCAAGAACTAAGAATGAAAGCAAATCACAACCAATAACAGCAAGCTGTCAACGGCAGTGATGTTGATATCAAATATCGCAAGAACTAAGAATGAAAGCAAATCACAACAGAAGCATGTCGGGATCCTGGGTGTTTGTTGTTGATATCAAATATCGCAAGAACTAAGAATGAAAGCAAATCACAACGTGTACCATGCTGATGTTAGTAAGAATTCTGTTGATATCAAATATCGCAAGAACTAAGAATGAAAGCAAATCACAACACTATTCACTCTCTTGAATCTATTAATAAGTTGATATCAAATATCGCAAGAACTAAGAATGAAAGCAAATCACAACAAGTAAAACAGCTATTTAATTTTAATTTTCCACAACTCTTAAACTCAAATAAAAAATTAATTTCCCTTTTAAAAGTTTTCTTTTAAGGATATATAACTGCATTCTCCCTTCTCCCTTAACATACATCAATAACTTTTCTTATCCTACATCATTGTAGGGGGGCGGACCGGGAGATAGCTTTGCAGTATCAAATGTATTTCTGCCGGCAGGCAGGCTCACTTAAAAAAAGTTTTATGGCAACAACAAAATGGACGATTGACAATGTACATTCTGAAATTCATTTTAAAGTACGGCACATGATGGTATCATGGGTAACGGGAAGCTTCAGCCGGTTCAATGCAGAAGCAGTCATGGAAGATGAAGATATCAGCACGGCTACAGTCAGGCTGACGGCAGACATCAGTTCCATCAGCACTAACAATGAACAGCGAGATGCACACCTGAGAGCCGGAGACTTCTTTGATGCAGAAAATCATCCGCAACTGATTTTCGAAAGCAGGAAGCTGGAAAAAATTGACGAAGAAAATTTTAATATTCATGGCACCCTGACCATGCGGGGAGTAAGCAAAGAAATAATTTTAAAAGGTGAGTTCGGGGGCGTAGCACAGGACAGCTGGGGCAATACAAGAATAGGGGTAGGCATTTCCGGGAAAATCAACCGGAAAGATTTTGGTGTCAGCTTCAGCATGGTGTCAGAAACAGGGGGCATTTTACTGGGAGAAGAAGTGACAATAATTGCCCATACACAATTCATCAGGCAGGCAGTTGCCGAAAACGTTGCCGCATAAAAAAATATGGAAAAGCTGCCATGCAAAGAGCCGCTTTAAAACTTAAAGCGGCTCTTGAATGAATGCATTGTTGCACCAATTCCACTACTTTTTCTTTTCTTTTCCCTTGTTCAAAGGAATGGTGAATTTAACTCCGCCGAAATAGTACATATCTTTCACTTTGGGGTTCCCTCTGGGGTAGCCGTCAATAACAGAATATGCAGCCCGATAGGCCATCTCAACTGCTTTCTGGCCTCTTTGCGAAAGAAGCGTTTCCTGGTCCACATAAGTTTTACTCACATCATCAAGATAATCGGTGAACAGGTACCGAAAGCCCAGTTCAAAACTCAGGGTAAAGTCTTCATTAATTTTGATCTTCCATCCGCCGCCAAAAGGCAAACAGACCTGGTTCAAGGAATATTCTTTACGGGAAGGATATTGAGGCAATCCTTCACCTTCAGTACTCAAAGGCCGGAGAAATACTTTTTTATGTTCGTTGTCGAACGAATAAGGGTTGAAATGAAAAAACCCGATACCCCCGAAAAGATAAGGATATGAATAATACACCTGGGGATCGGCGAGATTCAGTTCCAGGCATGCATTAACTTCAAATATCTTGCTTTTGAAATTCAGGTTCCGTTCTTTAAGATCCCATTGGGTGTTGTACTTATCGTTGCCGGAAACGATAGCCCATGCCAGGCCGAACCGGAAGTTCAGAAAATCACCTGTATTATATTTCAGGTTGGCGCTGATGGAAGGCTGAATAGTCTGGATCGTAAAAGCTTTCTGCGTAAGATCCCCATTATAAAAAGAAACACCGGGCATGAACTCAGCTTCCCAGCCTTGTTGCCCGAAACAGGAGTTGGCTATTAATAAAAAGCCCAAAAGAAAGTGTCTCATCTAAATCATTTTGTTTACAACGGTCAGATTAACCTTAACAAAACGGTATTTCATGAGGACAAAAGGGAATGATAGGGGGTCAGAAAGTCAGGCGGTAAATATAGACCTTTTTTTTCAATTATTATTCCTTTAGCTTACAATTTCCTGCAATCATTTCCAGGCAATAAGATCAGATTCCGGGATGATGGCTGTCATGCGGTATAACCGGCCTGCCATTTAATTTTGATCAAAACATTTTAATATGGAAGCTCACTTTTATACTGTGGATATCAACTGGAGCCGGGACCGAAAGGGAGTGATGTGTTCGCCTGAGTTAAGCGCTGCTACACCTGGAACAAACGGCTGCATTGAAGTCGCCACACCGCCTCAATTTCCCAAAGGCATGCCCGGCATCTGGTCGCCGGAACATCTGTTCACTGCCGCAGTCAGCAGTTGCCTGATGACTACGTTCCTTGCTATTGCAGAAAATTCAAAACTTGAATTTTCATCTTTCAATTGCCATTCCAAAGGAAAGCTGGAACAGGTGGAAGGAAAATTCATGATGACCGAGGTACTACTGGAACCTCATGTGGTGATTCTACATGAAAAAGACAGGGAAAGAGCAGAAAGAGTGATTCAGAAATCAGAAGCTGCCTGCCTGATCTCCAATTCTATCAGATCCAAAGTGATTATGAATCCGCGGATCGAAGTGGCATCAGCAACTGCGGACATCAACTGACCTGTATTTCCGCAACAGATTATAATAATTACGATTTCATCTGTTGGATCTTTTCCTTGAAATTTGTAATCATTAAAGCAAGTGGTATGCACAATATTTTCAACAGGAAAATAGCAAAAACTTTTTTTCTTTTCATTGGGGTTTTAATTCCTTTCTCCTGTTTTTGCTGGGGAGTGACCGGTCACAGGGTTGTTGCACAGATTGCACAGGATCACCTGACAAAAAGGGCAAAAAAAGAATTAAAAACTCTATTCGGGAGGGAAACGCTGGCGGAATGGTCTAACTGGCCGGACTTCATCAAGTCTGACACAACCAATACCTGGAAACATACTTCTAAATGGCATTATGTGGATTTGCCCGCCAACCTCAATAAAGAAGAATTCATTGCTGCGCTGAAAAGCCTGCCGGGAGAAAATCTTTATACACAGATACAGGCAATGGAAAAAGAAGTGTCTGATCATTCATTATCGCCTGATCAAAGAAGTACTGCATTGAAATTCCTGATCCATCTTGTCGGCGATCTTCATCAGCCCCTGCACGTGGGCCGGGAGGAAGACCAGGGAGGAAACAAGATCAAAGTGACCTGGTTTGTTAAACCTACCAACCTGCATGCCGTATGGGATGAAATGCTGGTGAACTTCCAGCAATACAGTTATACCGAATATGCCAATATCCTGAACATTGCAAGCAAAGAGCAGGTAAGAGAATGGCAGGATTCTTCCCTGGAAGAATGGTTTTATGATTCCTATTTGCTGGCAAATAAGATTTATGCAAGGACGCCTGACGGGTCAAAGCTGAGTTACCGCTACAACTATATTTTTATGAACGACCTGAACAACCAGTTATTAAAAGGCGGTCTCAGGCTGGCAAAAATTCTGAACGAGGTATTAAAATAATTTTTTATGCCTTTGCTTTTTCAACAGTGATATCAGGCGTTCAATTTTAGTTTTTTGCCATTCATATTTATTGACCTGCCGCTGGCACGATTTTTTATTTGTTATCCTTACTTTTAAAATAAAATCACTTTATATGAAATCCTTATTTTCAAAAAAATCAATCGCACTGATTACTATTCCCGCACTCCTTCTTTCATTCACTTTCCTGGCGGCAAAAACAAATTTCTCCGGTAACTGGAAACTGAATGAAGGAAAAAGCGACTTCGGGCAAAGAGGTGCCAGGTTTGCCACCAAAGAACTGAAAGTTGATCAAAAAGACAATTCCATCAGCATTACAAAGACAACTCCTTCATTCCAGGGCGGAGAAGACATGACCACTTCTGAAACCTATACTTTCGACGGTAAAGAAGTGGAAGGAAAAGGGTTTGGCAATTCTACAAAAAAATCTTCTTTGAAATGGGCAGGCGATGAGCAAAGTTTCACGATCAGTTCTACAACCAGCATGGAAAGAAATGGCGAAAGCATGGAATTCCATTCAACCGAAAGCTGGAGCCTTGGCGATGGTGGTAAGACACTTACGGTCACCACCACCTCAACGTCACCACGGGGAGAAAACACAACAAAAGCAGTGTACGACAAACAATGACCTGAAAAAAAATTATTTCTCTTTTCTCAAAAAAGAAAATCCTCCCTGCAAACAGAGGGAGGATTTTTTTATGCAGTATTGAACAGTTCACCAGCCGATTCCGTAATCTTCCCCATGATTACTGGAACCACCCCAGAATGTTCCGTGTTTCCAGTCAAAATAAATGGCATTGAGCGGCCCCGAAGTTCGTTGTTCAAAAGTCAGTTTATATCCCATCTGTTTTAATTCTTTCCTTATCCAGTCGGGAGTGTTGCTGTTAATCAGGATGGAACCAGGCTTTGGCTTGCGGTCGCTGGTTTTTGTACCACCCAATGATAGCCAGAGCTGGTCTGTATTTACATTGGGCGCTTCCACTGCTTCCTGCACAGTCATCCCGAATTCGGTCATATTCAAAAAACATTGTAATGAATTCTGATCCTGCGTATCACCTCCCTGAACTGCCCAGGCCAAAAAGGGTTTACCATCTTTCATTGCCAGTGACGGCGTTAAAGTTACTCTTGGACGTTTGCCCGGCGCCACTACATTGAACGGGTTATAAGATGAATCCAAAACAAAACTTTGCATGCGCTGGCTCATGCCTATGCCTGTATGGCCTGCAATACATGCTGGTATCCAACCACCGCTTGGAGTTACTGAAACGACCCAACCATCCTTATCCGCTGCTTCGATAGAAGTGGTGCCGCGGTGCAACATGTCAAGGTAATTTTCATCAACAGGCAAATCATTAAAAGAGAAGCCTCTTTCTTTAAAATAATTTTCAAAAGGATTTCTCTTTCCTTCAAATGGATAAGGATCGCCGGGCCCCGGGTTCGGATCGTTCTTATCCGGGTCAATCAGCAGGGCTCTTTCTTTTGCATACTCTTTTGACAACAAGCCTTTCATGGGCTGGTCCTTTGAGAAATACGGATCACCATAATAAAAATCCCTGTCGGCAAATGCCAGCTGCATAGCCTGGCAAACAGTGTTAATATACCTTGAAGAATTATATCCCATACTTTTCAGGTCAAAATTCTCCAGTATGTTCAATGCCTGAAGCATCACCGGCCCCTGTGACCATTGTTGTAATTTATAAACATCAATTCCCTTGTATGTTGTTTTAAACGGCTCTTCGGTCATCACTTTCCATTGGGCAAGATCATTCATGCTGATCAATCCTCCCTGCTCTTTGCACCCTCTTACAAATTCCTGTGCAATGTCGCCTTTGTAAAACCGATCGTATGCAGCATAGATAGCGTCTTTCCGGCTCTTTCCTTTTTTCAGCGCCTCCTGTTCTGCATCCACCATTTTCTGAAGTGTTGCCAGCAAATCTTTCTGTACAAATATTTCTCCTGCTTCCGGCGCTTCCCACTGTTGACCCGGGTGGGGAAGAAAAATATTTTTGGAATAAAGCCATTCTTTGATGCGGTCTTTACTTTTTTCTATGCTTATAGCAGTTTGTGCTTCCATAGGATAACCGGCAGCCATTTGCATTGCAGGCTCCAGCACATCTTTCAAACTCATTGTTCCATATTCTGCCAGCATCACACATAGCCCTCCGGGAGTACCGGGAGTAACGGCTGCAAGCGGCCCATATTCCGGGGGAAAATCATATCCCTTACTTTTAAAAAAACCTGCAGTGGCTCCGGCAGGAGCAACACCCAATGCATCAATCGCAATCACTTTCCCGGTTTTTGGATTATATATCAGGGCCTGCGTCTCTCCTCCCCAACTGAGCACATCCCACATGGTGCAACCTGCGGCAAGCATCGCACAGGCAGCATCAATGGCATTGCCTCCTTTTTGAAAGATCAGGGCGCCGGCTTCCGCTGATAATGGTTTTCCTGTTATTGCCATCCAGTTTTTACCATGCAACGGAGGTTTTTGTGTTTGCTGGGCAATGAGTCTGAAATTTAATAACGAGAAAAAAATAATTGCAAGAAAGGTTCTCATAATAATCAGTTTGGCATCTAAAGTTAATCTGAAAGATCAAGACTCAATACATAGAGAAAGAATCTGCAATACGAGGATGTACAACGGAAAGTGCAGACGAAAGGCAGAGTACATTATGAAAGGGAACAGGCCATTCCGAAAATAATTTTCCCCGGATCTTCCTTAGTTTTTTAATGATTGTGAGGTTCGCGGCTCCCTGTTTCAATTTTAAAAGCCCCCGGTAATGATCAGTTGTTTTGCAGTAATGTTTTTGCTTCGTTGATCATGCAGGCAGTGAGATCCATCAGGAGTTGTTGCTGTTCGGGGTTTAACATGATAGTGGACATCACGTTGTTGGTGCCTGAAAACTTCATGGACACCACTTTTTTTGTTGAAAGGTTTAATAACTGCGAAGGAGTTGTTTCTCCGTTTCTGAAAGTAAAATGAAAATAACCTTCGCAATTTACGGTACCGCTGTTTTTTAATGTGGTTCTTAGCTTTCCTCCTTCAAAATTGATCACTACGAGAGAATTATAATCAAAGCATTTCCCCGTATTATCCACGGTGAAAAAGAAGTCAATGTTTTTACTGTCAGCATCTATAGACAGTGTGGCAATCTGCAGATTAAAAAATCCTGTAGATAACTTGGGTACATTGGTTATCGGGTCCTTATCTTCCTGGAGTTTGCAATCCTGGGAGAAAGCGGTAAATGAAATAAACAATACGATCAAAAACAGGAACCTCATACTCATAATTCTTATTTTTCGGAACAATATTTCCAGGATCAATTGCCATTCATCCTGAATCGCCTGGTGATGATGGCTTCATCAGCTGCAGAAAGTTTTGAAGTTTGTTTTAATACCTGAATAAAATAAGCTACTTCCTTTTCGGTAGCAGGGCATCCTGAATTATCCCCCGGCTTACTGTTCACATTTCCATCTTCCCTGAATCTTGAATCAGCCAGCAGTTTTCCTTCCGGGTCAAAGACGAGCCAATATGGGATACCCAATCCATCGCCTCCGTATTTTTTCCGGAATTCATTGGCGCCTGGATTTTCCAGGTTCTTCTTGTCTTTTGATTCATCTACGGTAAGATGCCGGATCACGTAATTATCATTAAAAAATTTTTTACAGGATGCATCACTCATGCTGCTGTCCATGCGATGACACCAGCCGCACCACGAAGCATGAAAGATCAAAAACACATTTTTCTTCTGAGCTGACGCCTGCTGATAAGCCTCTTTCATCACAGCATCCGCAGAAGGAGGAACTGACTGAGCATGTATCATTACAGGCAGAAGCAACAACAGCAGTGATCTTTGTATCATATATCATAATTTGAAAGTAAAAATAATTAAACAACCATTACGATAACCCTCCCCGCAAAAATTTGAACTTATTTAGCATTTTATCCTTTGTCATTAAATTTGAGATCAATTAATACACTAGTATGCGAACATTCATCAGCTTTCTGGTCCTTTTCATTATTTGTTCATCAGCCACTGCCCAACAGCGCTTGGAATTACGGGAAGCCCGTTTCAGCACCGGCAATGATAATTTCTACAGGTCTCCGTTTTACGACGACAGCAAATGGCAAATACTTAAAACCAATGAAGTATGGGATGAGCAAGGATTTAAAGATTATGACGGGTACGGCTGGTACCGCTTTCATGTTATTATTCCTTCCTCGTTGAAAAACTCCTCATACCTGAAAGATTCGCTTCGCATCAATCTTGCAAAAATTGACGATGCGGATGAAGTGTACCTGAACGGAAAAATGATCGGCAAGAACGGTGCATTCCCTACAGATACCGGGGGATACGTAAGCCGATGGAATGAAACAAGAGAATTTCATATCAGCGCCAATGACACGCTGATCCGCTGGGATGCAGAAAACGTTATTGCAGTAAAAGTATATGACGGCGGCGGGCTCGGAGGAATTTTCGGAGGCACTCCCTATATAAACATGATGGATTTGATAGATGGCATCAGGCTCAGCTTCAGGGACAGCCGCCCTGGTGAAAATGGCAAGATCATCATTCCCTGCGTGGTCTCCGATAATTTTCAACAGTCCATACCGGGTCTTTTAAAATTGAGAGTGACTGATCCGGAAAATGACAAACTGATAAAATCCGAAGACCGGGAAATGATCGTAACGTATGATAAAAACGTAGTGGCGGAATTGGATGTTCCGAAAGATAAACGGTACGAAATTGACATTGAGTTTACCGAGGGAAATTCAAAAAAATCAGTGAGTGCACATAAAGTCACACCTTACATTTTAACGCCATTACCTCCCGAAACGCCGAGAATCAACGGGGCAAAAGTATTTGGAGTCCGGCCGGGATCTCCGTTCCTGTTTAAAATCCCTGCCACGGGCAAAAAGCCTCTTACCTATCTGGTAAAAAATTTACCCGCAGGTTTAAAAGTGGATGGCGCCACCGGCATCATCACCGGAAAATTATTGAAAGCCGGAACGTACAAGATGACGTTTGTTGTAAAAAATAATTCAGGTGAAGCCAAAGAAGAATTCTCTGTGAAGTGTGGTAATCTTTTATCGCTTACCCCACCTATGGGATGGAATAGCTGGAACTGCTGGGGTTTAAGTGTGAGTGAGGAGAAAGTGATCAGCTCGGCGCAGGCGCTGATCAGCAAAGGGCTCATTGATCACGGCTGGACCTATATGAACATTGACGACGGCTGGGAATCTGAAAAAAGAAATGACAAAGGAGAAATTGTTCCTAACAATAAATTTCCCGATATGAAAGTTTTGGGCAACTGGCTGCACGATCATGGTTTGAAATTCGGAATTTATTCTTCACCCGGTCCAAGAACCTGCGGGGATTACCTCGGATCGTGGCAACATGAAAAACAGGATGCTGCCTCTTATGCTAACTGGGGAATTGATTATCTCAAATATGACTGGTGCAGTTATGGCGATATTGCAAAAGGCGATACTTCATTAGCTGCTTATGAAAAACCATATAAGGTGATGCAACAGGCATTACGTTCACAAAAAAGAGATATTCATTACAGCCTTTGTCAATACGGAATGAAGAATGTATGGGAATGGGGAGATAAAGTGGATGGTAACAGCTGGAGAACAACCGGGGACATCATTGATACATGGCACAGCCTTTCTTCTATAGGATTTTCTCAAACCGTACAGTATAAATATGCCAGGCCCGGAAGATGGAATGATCCGGATATGCTGATCGTTGGCATGGTAGGTTGGGGTGAAAACCTTCACCAGACAAGGCTGACGCCTGATGAGCAATACACACACATCAGCTTATGGTGTTTATTATCGTCTCCCCTGCTGATCGGGTGCGATATCAGCAAGATGGATGATTTCACTTTAAACTTACTGACCAACGATGAAGTGCTGGCAGTGAACCAGGATCCTTTGGGCAAACAGGCTCGGCAAATGATTAAAAAAGATAAATACCAGGTATGGATGAAGGAACTTGAAGACGGAAGCTTTGCCATCGGAATTTTCAACCTGGATGACGGTTATCAAACTATTTCAGTAAACTCTTCTGACCTGGGAATTGATTCCCGCAGTGAAGTCAGAGACCTGTGGAGGCAAAAGGATCTCGGAGCTTTTGGATTTTCATTTTCAACAAAAGTTACCCCGCATGGAGTGACGCTGATTCGTGTGCAGAAGTAAAGCAGAAGGAAGTGTGATTTAATAATAATAAGGGGCAAGTAGCAGCAAGGCAGAAATTGAATACAATTAAATTCTTAAGAATGAAAAAAAAATCCGGCTTTGATGTATTCCTGGTGTCGTATAGCTTTGCAATGGCTTTTTTTGCCGGAAGAAGTCAGCACTAAGAACTTCAAACTGGTTGAAAAGCGGAAATCTTTTTAATTTCACATATTTTTTTCATACTTCACATATCCTGCTTCATACCTCATATAATCAACAACATGACAAAACTCTCGGTAAACATAAACAAATTCGCCACACTTCGTAATTCAAGAGGAGGAAATAATCCTGACGTAGTCAAAGCAGCAGTGGATGCCCAGCGGTTCGGTGCAGACGGGGTAACCGTACATCCCAGGCCCGATGAAAGGCATATCCGCTACCAGGATGTTCGTGAAATAAAGAAGATCATTACCACCGAATTCAATATCGAAGGAAATTGTACAGAACAGAAATTCGTTGATCTTGTTCTGGAAGTAAAACCCAACCAGGTGACATTGGTGCCCGATGCTTTGGGGCAACTTACTTCCGATCACGGATGGGATACGATCAAGAACAAAAATTACCTTATTGATATTATCAGTGTTTTTAAAAAAGCAGGAATCCGGGTTTCCATTTTTATAGATCCTGCCATAAATATGGTGGAAGGAGCTGCCGCTACCGGAACTGACCGTATAGAATTATATACCGAGGGTTATGCTCAAAAATTTTCATCAGGAAAAAAACAGGAAGCAATAGCGCCTTACATTGATGCAGCAAAAAAAGCTAACGGACTGGGGCTTGGATTAAATGCTGGCCATGACCTTGATCTGCATAACCTGAAATTTTTCAAACAAAATATTCCCTGGCTTGATGAAGTAAGCATCGGTCATGCCCTGATCTGTGATGCACTTTATCTTGGTTTTGAAAATACGATACAACTTTATAAAAGACAGTTGATGTAAAAAAGATTATTCTTAAGGAAAATTTATCTGATCAGTGTAATATTTCCTTTTTTAAAGATTGTTTTTCCTGTGTAATCAATTCCCTGTGCCATGAATACAAAATTGCCGGTAGATTGAAGGGAACCTCCTATCGTTCCATCCCAGCCTTTCCCGATCTGACTGGTGCTGAACACCATTTGGCCCCAGCGGTTATAAATACGGAAATAATTTAATTGTGAGATACCGACACAAATAGGTTTAATATTATCATTTTTCCCATCTCCATTAGGGGTAAAAGCCGAGGGAACAAATATATCCGGCCCCGTTTTAAATATCGTCACTTTAATATCGTCTTCCGCATAGCAACCTTCACTGTCAGTAGCCCTTACTGTATAAATAATATAATCCCCGAGTTCCGGCCCAAGTGTTGCAACCGGGTTGGAAATGGTCGTAAAATTCAATCCGGTTGCCGGAGTCCAGTTAAAAATATTGGCCGTCGGTACATTGACTGCCGCATTCAACTGTAGCGGTTGGTTGGCAACTATATTTGTATCATTCCCTGCAAAAACTATAATGCGGGGCGATACATCAACATGAAAAGTATCCGTAAAAGCATTGGGGCATCCGGCATTGACGACAGTGAGAACATAATCCATAGTCTGCGGAGGATAAGCTGTCGCATTAATAATAAATGGAACAGTGCTTACAGTACCCGGCCCCTGGTTTTGTATTGTAGCCGGATTTGACCAGGAATAACTTGTACCAATATTAATCGTAGCATTGATTGGTGAAGGTTTTCCAAAACAGATCCGGTTGCCCGGGGGATTGATAACCGCATTCGGAAATGGAGTGCTGAAATAATTCATGGTGGCAACAGCGCTGGTATCTGCAGGACATACACCACTCTTAACAATAGTTCTGTAATAAGTTGTGGAAACGATTGAATTCACATTGTAAAAAGGATTCGTATTCACCGGGGAAAAATTACTCCAGTTTACAGCATCATTGGAACTCTGCCAGTTCACCACTCCTCCGGTATTCCCGGATAAATTTATCAGGCTGTTGGTAGATTGACCTGCGCAAAAATTACTGACAGCAGGGCTAAGTGTACCACCCAAACTTTTCGGATCTACGGTAATGACTGCAACTGCACTGCTATCAATACGGCAGGTACTTCCGTTCTGTACTACTGCTGCAAATTGTGTGGTGGCGGTAAGGTTCTGGGCAGTATAAGTGTTTGAAGTATTTGCAATCGGCGACCAACTTATTCCATCGGTACTCGATATCCAGTTGAGAATATTTCCTAACTCGCCTCCTAATGTCAAGGTCGTACTGTTGCTTCCCGTGCAAACCGTGTTATTATTTCTGACACCTCCTGCTATTGTTGGCGGCGTAGTGGTCACATCCAAAGTATCTCTCAGGTCAGCACAGCCGTTTATTTCATGAACAATGATGGAGCCGCTGTTATTTCCAACAGCAACTTTTATAATATTGGTATTTGCCCCTGACTGGATAGTCCAGCCGGGAGGAACCGTCCAGCTATAAGACCCATTAGCCAATGACGGAACAGAATATTCCAAAGTGCTGTTCATGCATGCCACAGGGCTGCCGCTGATCTGCAATCCCGCACAGTTATTTCTCAGTGCAACATAAGCATAGGCAAAGTGGGCCCCCGGCACACAATTATCTGCTTCAAAAGTCAGGTTCACCGTCCTGCCTCTATATGCAGACAGATCAAATGTAACTTCTGTCCAGCTTTTTGTCCATACATCCTGCAAATAAACCCCGCTATTGCCCCCCGTTCCGGCATGAGATAGAAATAAAACAGAACTCAGCGAAAATCCATTTGCCAATGCAGCTGCAGTGTCCAGGGTAGCACCTGTAGATCCAGAACCACCTCCACCTGCATTGTTGAAAGTAGGAAGATAATACTGGGGCGAAGCGCAGGTCACCACGCTGTCAGGTGTTGTCAATGTTGCTTTGAATAGTGGCTGTTCATTTGAATTATGTGTTCCATTTTCCAGTACCATTGCATAAGCATAAGTCATGGTATAGGGTAATGTAGCAGGCCCGGCAGGAACGCTGATCGAATAAGTAATTGAGCGGGTAAATCCCCCGGGGTTAGAGACATTGGAATGAAGATCCCATGAAGTGGCATCCGAACCAATCTTAACAGAATACCCGTAAGAATACCCGTTTATAACAGGAACAGTTGAAAATCCACCAAAGCGGTCTGTGAAAGGAGTAGTAATCACCTGTATCCCTGTTGCTGAGATACTGAATTCCGGAATGGATGCCAGCCCGCTGTTCGGGGCAGGATAGCTCTGAGTAGAGCCATTTACCAAACCCGTTTTTGCGGACCAGGAAGAAATATCACCGGATGCAAAATTGATGTTTGAAGGACAGCTTTGAGCCTGAGAAAATGCAGAAGTGTCAAAGTAGCATAGTGCCACAGATAAAAATGATATACTCAGTAATTGATTCATAGGCAAACCCACAATTTCCGGGGTTTGAAATTACCAAAAAACAACGGAAATTCTAAATGATGATCTCTTAATGTCCTGCAAACAATAAAAACGGAAAAAACAACCTTTTATTTTTCAAAATCCTGCCCGGAATGTATAAACAGGGGCTGCAGATGCCCTGAAAAATACACGGAAATATACTGTATCATATTTTGGAAAGAATTCTCCGTTTTCACTGGGGCAACTTCAGTAATCCGGGTTGCCCCTGCACTGCAAGACTGAAAAAAAATAGACATCAGGCTTTCAATTCCCTGTCCAGCCTGAGCGCTTTGGGAAATAAAATATTATTCTCCAGGTGAATGTGCCGGTGAAGGTTGGATTCAAATTCTTTAAAAAAATTCATCAGGCCTGAAAGCGAAGCATCATTATTGAATTGCAGTGTATGATCTTTGGTCAGCTCTGCTATCTTCTTAAAATCTTCTCCCTGTTTGGTGTGCTCATGGGTAAGCATGTCAACAGGTTTTTCAGCTGACTTGGTCATAGGCGGCCTGACAAAGGGTTTATTATTCCTCAATGCATCAGCCATCTTTTTTATATAGGGAAATAAAATAAGCTCTTCTTTTTTCTGATGAACGACGATCTCGCCGGCAACTGTATTGAAAAGTTTTTTTACTTCTTCCAGTTCTGGAAATTGTGCACTCAAAGCCTGGCATACTTTCTCCAGTTCATGTTTTATGATCTGAATTTGTTTTTCCGCATATTTATGATGTGTTTCCACAATATAGTCTGCAAGCACAGCCAGGTCCCAGGAATTAAAATCGGAATCTTTTTCCACGCTGCCTTCACTCACTTTTTCAATTTCATTTTTCAGAGTGGCTATATCCAGATTTTGTTCATCTGCAACTTCTCTGAAATTCCTTTTACCATTGTTATAATAGTCAACTTTATATTTTTCAAAAACAGAGCAGGTGCGTGGATCTTCTGCCGCAATCTGGCCGAGTGTCAGTTCTTCAATATTTTCCATGATAATAAAACTACAAACTAATGCCTTTCTTGTTTCGGGTTCTGTTTACTCATTCGGGAAAATTTTATCAGGAAGATGAATACTTTCGGCAGCTATAAAAGAAAATCAAAAAGAAATCAATAACTGAGAAGTGAAAATAAAAGACCGGTTACACTAAGATGAATAATGAATCTGCCTTTTAGTTACAACCTAATAACTCGCAAAGTTTGCTGTCGAGGTCTGGACCGCGGAGATCACGGGCCACTATTTTCCCGTTGGGATCCACCAGCATGTTCTTGGGTATCTGCTGCACATGATACAACACAGCCACTGCATTATTCCAGAACTGAAGATCACTGATATGGGTCCATGTCAGTTTATCAAGATGAATGGCATCCAGCCACTTTGCTTTATCGCCGGGCTTATCCAGTGACACGCCTAACACGGTAAAATTTTTATCCCTGAACTTGTTAAAACTTGCTACCACATTCGGGTTCTCCATACGGCACGGGCGGCACCAGCTTGCCCAGAAATCCACCAATACATATTTGCCGCGGAAAGATGAAAGTGAAACGGGAACGCCACTCGTGTCAGGCTGAGTGAAATCAATGGCATCCGTGCCGATAGCACCCACTTTATTGAAAGCAATATATTTTCCGAGTGAAGTTCCAATGTCTGACTTGCGAACAGCATCATCCAGTTTGTCATAACGTTTCTCCAATAATGAAACATCATCTTTGAATTGTGCCGTAACGTATAAAACAAAAGGTGAAACAATGGATTTCGGATGCCCGTTTATATAACTATCCACTGCCGATTGTATCTGATCCTGTGTGGCATAATAAATGGTCAGCAATGAATCCCTGCCCGGGCCGCCCTGCATGGAATTGATGGTGGATGCCAGAGCATTTTGCTGACGAACCAGCGGATCGAATAATTCCTGGAACTCTTTGAAGTCTTTTTGCGAAGCAGATCCTTTCACTTCAAGTTTATCCAGCATATTGGCGTCGCCTGTTATGCTGATCTTGCTGTTTTCCAGATAAAACTGGAACTGCTTGCTGCCTCCAAATGAAATAGCATATAAACCGGGCTCAGGTACAGAGCCTTTCAGTGTAAAAACCCCTTTGATGACATTGCCTTTAACAAGATCTGCCTTGGTGTTACCGTTGAAGATCGTCACTTCAGTGCCATTGGCAAGGTTGGCGACCTTTCCGGTGATCACAAAACCTCCATTATTTTTCTGAGCAAAGCCCAAAACAGGTACGAACAATAAAAGTGAAAAAAACCGGCTGATTGTTTTCATTAATTTAAATTATAAGCAAGGGCAAATTTACAAAACAGCTTTCAAGGATAAAAGCCTTCGTTTGTTAAATGAATGAAAGGAAATTCCGGGTATCTGAAGCAATATCAACGCTCTTTTCCAGTATCTTAATAAAAGCACTGCCGATAATAGCTCCGTTTACATGAGCGCAGGCTGCTTCAAAACTATCCTTATCACTGATGCCAAAGCCTACCATTACCGGGTTTTTCAGTTGCATATTTTTTAATCTCCCAAGATATTGCTCCACGGAAATCATATCCTTGTTGCTGCCGGTGGTTGAAGAAGAAGAAACGGCATATAAAAAACCCGAGCTGAGTTCATCCAGTTTCCTGACCCGCTGCTCAGATGTTTCGGGTGTGACGAGAAAAACAAAATCCAATCCATATTTTTTTATGATGGCTCCGTACTCATTCTCATATTCGTATTCGGGAAGGTCGGGAAGGATCAGCCCGTCAATTCCTGCGGCAGCAGCACCGGCACAAAATTTTTCAAACCCGTATTGAAGAACAGGGTTCATGTAGCCCATCAGTAAAACCGGAATCGATATCTCCTTTCTGAAATCTTTTATCTGCTCAAAAAGTTTTTTTATGGTCATCCCGTTTTTCAATGCCGCCATGCTGCTTTGCTGGATCACCGGGCCATCCGCCAGCGGATCGCTGTACGGAATTCCCAGCTCGATCATATCCGCTCCGCTCACCTGCAACGATTTCATCACCTCAAGCGTGGAATCCAAATGAGGAAATCCTGCAGTAAAATAAATGCTGAGAACTTTTTCCTTTTTTCTATCGAACATCTGAGAAATTCTGCTCATGTTTATGGGCTTGTTGGAATTATAACGAATGTGTTCCCGTCAATCGTAAGAAAATTATACCGGGGATAAGTATCAATATCCAGGGTGATATGAAACCGGGATCTCTTTTCTTTTACTCCTGCATTAAACTGAACGACCACCGTGTCACCCTGTCTTTTAAAGATCACATTGTCCTTTGAAAAATCACCGGGCAGGCATTTATCAAATTCATACCGCTCGCCAAGGATATTGGAATCCATTTTCAGTTTATCCGACAGGCCGGAACAATCATCCGATACTTTTTCTATTTCAATTTTATGTTTAAAATATTCCGAGTCCTTGCAGGAAGCAAAACAGAACACGAGAAACAAAAAAATAACTTTATTCATGGCTCATTGATTTCATGTAGGTTTCCAGGTCCTTGTCTCCCCTGCCGCTCAGGCAAATGACTACTACATCTGTCCTGTTGAAACGGATCTTTTTCAATGCGGCAAGTGCATGAGCGCTTTCTAATGCAGGAATGATGCCTTCCAGCTTTGCCAGTTCAAAGGACGCATCCAAAGCTTCATCATCGGTGGCATTCAGAAAAGTTGCTCTTCCTGTTTCATACAGGTGTGCATGCATCGGCCCGATGCCCGGATAATCCAATCCTGCCGAGATACTGTGCGGCTCCACTACCTGCCCGTCTTCCGTTTGCATCACCAGGCTTTTACTGCCATGCAACACTCCCGGTCTTCCGAGTTGTGTGGTGGCTGCACTGTGCCCGCTGTTCACTCCCAATCCTGCTGCTTCCACGGCATACAGTTGCACAGACATTTCATCGAGGAAATGATAAAAAGCTCCGGCAGCATTGCTGCCGCCACCCACACAGGCAATGACATGAGTGGGATATTCGCTTCCTTCTTTTCCTTCTGTTTTTGTTTTTTCTTTCAACTGCCATTTGATCTCTTCACTGATCACACTCTGAAATCTTGCTACCATATCCGGATAAGGATGTGGCCCCACCACGCTGCCGATGATATAATGTGTATCTTCCGGATGATTGATCCAATCCCTTATTGCTTCGTTGGTGGCATCTTTCAATGTCTTGCTTCCGCTGGTAGCCGGTATCACCGTGGTGCCAAGCATTTTCATCCTTGCCACATTCGGCGCCTGGCGTTCCATATCTTTTTCTCCCATATACACCACGCAGGGAATCCCTTTCAGGGCACACACCGTTGCCGTTGCCACACCATGCTGCCCTGCGCCTGTTTCTGCAATAATTCTTTTCTTTCCAAGACGGATTGCCAGCAATATTTGTCCAATCGTGTTATTGATCTTATGAGCCCCGGTATGGCAGAGATCCTCCCTCTTCAGATAAATATTCGTTTTGTATTTTTCACTCAACCGCTTTGCAAAATACAAGGGAGTGGGCCTTCCTACATAATCTTTCAACAGGCCATGATATTCTTTCTGAAATTCCGGCTCATAGATGAGCGACAAATATTTTTCTTTCAGTTCTTCCACATTCCGGTGCAGCATCTCAGGAATATAAGCTCCGCCAAAATTTCCGTAATACCCGAAAATATTCGGCTGCTTATACGTACCCCTGTTCAGTAAAATGTTTCTGTTTATCATCAATCATTTTATTTTTTGTTACCGGCCTCAGTGCTGCTATCATCGCCTGTTGTGCTTGCCCCCATATCTAATAAAAACGGAGAATGTGGGTCATTCACTTTACAGTTCCGTTCGCTTCTCAACTGCTCTGATAGGCAGGAAGGCCTGCAAAGCCGGCTCAACAATACTATCTCAGTTCCTTTACAAACTTCAGCAGCCTGGCCATATCCTTCACTCCCGGAGCTGTTTCAAAACGGCTGTTGATGTCTATAGCAAAAAAATCAGGATGATTAAACTCTTTGATCTTTTTCACATCATCCGGGCCTATTCCCCCACTCAGGAAAAATGGTTTTTCGATTTTAGCTTTCAGCAACAGATCCCAGTTGAATTTCACGCCGGACCCCCCCAGGGTTTCTTTTTGACCGCCTGCATCAAAAAGATAATAGTCACTCACTTCATCAAAATCTTTTACAAGCTTGTCCACATCCTTTGTCCCCGCATCAATACGGAAAACCTTGATCACTTCAATATCCTCAGAAAGTGATTCACAAAAGTCCGGTGATTCATTCCCATGCAACTGTACAATATCCAGGGAATAATCTTCAACTGTTTTCATGATTTCATCATAAGCGGCATTCACAAACACACCGATCTTTTTGATATCAAAATCCGCATCATGGATCTCATCTGCAGCTATTTTATCGCCCACATATCGTGGCGATCCTTTGTAAAAATTCAATCCTGCATAATCAATATCCAGCCCGTCCAGTTGCTGCAGTTGTTTCATGGAAGTAATTCCGCATACCTTAATATTCATAATGCCTTTCTTTTTGGTTAAAGGAATTTATTTCAACAAGCTTACAAACTTCTCAAATGCTTCTCCAGGATCTTTTTCTCTCATAAAATTTTCGCCGATCAGGAATCCTTTGAATCCGTTCTTCCTGAACAACCGTATATTCTCAACCGAACTGATCCCGCTCTCCGCTATTTTCACTTTATCATCCGGGATCATCTCAGCCATCCTTAAACTTCTTTCAATATCCACTTCAAAGGTCTTTAAATTCCGGTTATTAATTCCAATTATATCAGCCCTGTCGCAAATATGATCCAGTTCACTTTCATCATGAAGTTCCAGCAGCACTTCAAGTCCCAGCCCTTTTGCAACGGCAGCCAGTTGTCTTGCTTCCGCAGGTTTCAGGCAGGAAGCTATCAGCAGGATAACATCAGCTCCTGTTGATTTAGCTTCTACAATCTGAAATTCATCAATGATAAAATCTTTCCGTAGCAATGGGATCATTACACTATCTCTTGCCTTGATCAGGTCATCATTGCTTCCCCCGAAGAATTCTTTATCGGTTAAAACTGAAATGCCCGCAGCGCCAAACTTTTCATAGCTTTTCACCACTTCAGTTACCTCCGAATGATCATTGATAATTCCTTTTGAAGGAGACTTTCTTTTGAATTCCGCAATGATCCCGGTTGAATATTTACCGTTTAGTCTTTTCACAAGAGAATAAGTCTCCCGCTTAAAAAAGGAAGAACGCTCCAGCTCACGGAAACTGATCCTCCTTTTCTGCTCTTTTACAATTCCCCGTTTTACTTCCACTATTTTATCCAGTATGGTCATCTTATCTTTTTATTCCAAAGCAAAATTTCTTCACTTTCTATTTCTGCAATTCGATCAGTTTATCCAGAGATGCTTTTGCCCTTCCGCTTTCCAGGCTTTCCACTGCCGCATTGTACGCCTCATCATAGTTTGAATACTTGCCTGTATTATTCAATGCCATGGCGGCATTGGCCAGCACCACAGCATTCTGCGCCCAGCTTCCTTCTCCTTTGAGGATATTGATAAATATTTTAGTTGCTTCCTCCACTGAATTGCCACCGCTGATGTCAGATGGGCTCACCATTCTCTTCCCCAGTTTTTCGGCGGATAAAATACTTTCTCCTTTATCAGTGATCACTTTCGTGTCATTGGTCAGGGAGATCTCATCATAACCATCCAGGCTATGAACGATCGAGAATGCTGTTCCGGATTGCTGCAACAGATAATTATAGATCCTTGCCATCTCCAGACTGAATACACCGACCAGTTGAAAGCTTGGATCGGCCGGATTTACCAATGGCCCCAGCATGTTGAAGAATGTCCTCATGCCAAGATTTTTCCTGATAGGCCCGACCGTCTTTAACGCCGGGTGAAACAAGGGTGCATGCAGAAAACAAATATTTGCTTCATCCACTTCTCTTTTCAACTGATCATTCCGGTTTTTGAATTTATATCCCAGTTGCTCCATCACATTACTGGCTCCGCTGATGGAGGAAGCACCATAGTTGCCATGCTTCGCCACTTTCTGTCCTGTGCCCGCCACAATGAAACAACTCAATGTTGAGATATTGAAAGTGTTCTTTCCGTCGCCGCCCGTGCCGACGATATCAATGGTCTCAAAACCATTCAGGTCAACTTTTACACAAAGCTCCAGCAATGCATCACGGAATCCCTGCAGTTCTTCCACGGTAATGCTGCGCATCAGGTAGATCGTCATGAAAGCGGTCACTTCATGTTCATTGTACATTCCTTTACCGATATTTACCAACACTTCTTTTGCCATCTGCCGGCTGAGTGTTTTGTGCTCGAATAAATATTGCAATATTTTTTTCATAAGCTCCTCCTGTCCCTCCTATAAGAGAAAATTAAATTTTATTTTTTTGTGGCTTTCCCGGGATCCCCGCACCGGATGAAACAGGAAAGCCTAACCAGTTTCTTAAAATTTGTTCGCCTGCCGGTGTCAGCACACTTTCGGGGTGAAACTGCACTCCCTGCACATCATATTTTCTATGCTGCAGCGCCATGATATATCCATTCTCATCACGGGCGGTCACTTCCAGTTCTTCCGGAAAATTTTTATCACTCACGATCCAGCTATGATACCGGCCTGCTTCAAAAACATCCGGTAATCCTTTGAATAATTTGCGGTCACCGTTTGATAAAATACATTTTGTAGCAACACCATGATAAACATTGCTCAAATTTTCCAACTTACTGCCAAAGGCTTCTGCAATGGCCTGGTGGCCGAGACACACACCGAGGATGGATTTGGCAGGTGCATATTTTTTTATCAGGGGCAACAATAACCCTGCTTCTTCCGGCAAACCCGGCCCCGGTGATAAAACGATCTTATCATAATCATTCACCTTTTCCAGGGAGATCTTATCATTGCGATACACATCCACTTTCCGGCGCAATATCTTTTCAATCATCTGCACCAGGTTGTACGTGAAAGAATCGTAATTATCGAATACTAATGTTTTCATATTTTTCTGATCTTGTATTGATTTATTGTATTATGGTTTTATTATTCTATGGCTTTATTGTTTTATGGTTCTATTGTTTATTATACATCAATTAACCAATTAGCGAATTAGCCAATTTGTCATTTAACCATTTAACCATCCAACCATTAACCAATTCACTAATTAACCAATTACCAAATTCCCTTCTCAAATCACAGCCGCCATTTCAATCGCCTTCTTCAATGCTCCCAGCTTGTTATTCACTTCCTGCAATTCACTTTCCGGGTCGCTTGCCACAACAATCCCCGCTCCTGCCTGGTAGATCAGCGTGTTATTCCTGCTCATCAGCGTTCGTATCATGATGGCATGATTGCAACTGCCATCAAATCCCATAAACCCGATGCAGCCTCCGTAATAACTTCTTGAAACAGGTTCCAGGTCATCTATCAGTTGCATTGCCTTGAATTTCGGGGCGCCGCTCAATGTGCCTGCCGGAAAAGTTTTTGCCAGCAGTTCAAAAGGATTACTCCCCTCTATTACTTTTCCTGTCACTTCACTCACCAAATGAATTACATGAGAATAATACTGCACCTGCCGGTAATGTGCCACTTTTACCTCATCGCAAACACGGCTCAGGTCATTGCGGGCCAGGTCCACAAGCATTACATGCTCGGCATTCTCTTTTGCATCTTTCAGTAACCTTTCAGTTTCCCGCTGGTCCACTTCATCATTACCGGAACGCCTGTATGTTCCTGCAATAGGATGTACGGTAGCTTTGCCATTCTGAATGATCAGTTGCGATTCGGGCGAAGAACCCATAAGTTTATAATCACCGTAATCAAAATAGAACAGGTAAGGAGAAGGATTGATATTCCTCAGAGCACGGTACACGTTGAATTCATCGCCGGTAAAACTCTGTTCAAATCTTCTGCTGAGTACGATCTGGAAAATATTTCCCCGATGACAATTTGTAATGCCGCTCTTCACCATTTCGACAAAGTCCTCATCAGTCATATTCGAATTCTCTTCACCTCTTACTCCGAACGGATAAACAGGCACATCTTTACTTTTTATCAGTGATTCAATGACAGCTACATCACTATCTATTCCCGGAACCAGGTTTTCGCAAATAAAAAGTTCATCTTTGAAATGATTCACCGCAATCACATATTGATATAAACGGTAACGCATCAAAGGAATTGCCGGTTCCAGGTTTGCTGAAGAAGCTCTCAGTTTGACCGTTTCAAAAAACTGTACCGCATCATAAGCCGTGTATCCGAACAATCCCTGTGCGAATTTTGCCTCTTTTGTATTTACAGGGTGAACATCATAATGCTGCATATACTCCCATAATAGCTGCGGTACTTTTAATACATCATCAATACTTATCTTCTCAGGATTCCTGCCGGGTAATTTGAATTCAATCTCATTCAGCGAACTGATCTCAATTCCCCCGATGGCATTGATGCAGATAAAAGAATAACTGTTTTCCGAAGAATGATAGTCGGTGCTCTCCAGCAGGATGGTGTCACGAAACCTGTCCCGCAACCTTAGATAAATTCCCACCGGCGTATAAACATCCGCCAGTAATTTTTTACAATTTGTATTGACTCTAATTTTCTTCATATAAAATATTGCTTCCTTTCGGGATAAAAAAAAACCCCGGTAAACCGGGGCATACTATTATCAACATAAATACAGCAATAGCATTACACACCCCGGAGAGTTGTATGCCACCACCATGATTTATTTGTCAATTGCTGTTTCATTGAGTCACAAATATAGTCGCTCTCATGTAATACGCAAATTTTTTTTAGATTTACTTAATGAAAATATTCAGTTACATTTTTATAGCAATGCTTTCCCCGGTATTGCTTTTTGCTGCCGGCAGGGATACCACTGTTTTCAACGATGTCAAAATAGTATCCGGGTACAGTAAGGCTGTTTTTCCTGAGAGCTGGCAGGAAAGTACGATCCATGCTGCCGGAGAACAAATTGCTCCTGAAGAATTGAAAAGAGCAGAACCCATCATCATTAAAGCATTAAAAAAATATCCCCGGAGCTTGCTGAAGCTGACACTCCGGAATGTTTACCTGATAAAGAGTCTGTCGTTTTATAATGTCCCGTTCGGGGGCACCAATTCATCAGACGCCGTTTATATTACAAATAATGGTGAAGCCAATGGTTACACAGATGCTTACATCGAACAAACTTTTCATCACGAATATTCCAGCATCCTGTTCCGTGATTATCCTGCTCTTTTAGACACCATAGCGTGGAAAAAACAAAATGAGCCCGGCTTTGATTACAATGACCCCGGGAATGGTGTAGGTGCAATTGAAAATAATGAATCTTCACAGGAACTGAGCGCTGAACTTGCCCTTAAGGGAATGCTGACGCAATATGCCCTGTCCAGCCTCGAAAATGACATCAACACTTTCGCACAGAATTTATTTAAACCGGCCCCGGATTTCTGGAATATTGCAGAGCATTATCCTAAAATAGGAACAAAAGTTAAACTGCTGATTTCTTTTTACGGAAAACTCAGCCCTGTTTTTACCGAACAATATTTCAGATCATTCAACAAAACAACTGATTAATTCATGGAGATAAAAAATAAAGCATACGGCAATAAAAGTATGTTTTACATAGAGCAGAACGGCAAAACAGTGGCACGCATGGAATACACCATACCCGGGCCGGGAAGATTGATGGTAGAACACACTGAAGTGGATGAAGTGCTGAAAGGGAAAGGAGCCGGAACACAACTGTTCCTTCACATGGCGGAATATGCACGGGCCAACCACCTGAAGGTTTCATCACATTGTTCATTCACCAGCGCCATGTTTCAACGAAAGCCGGAATACAGCGACATACTTTATAAATAATGATATCAATGAAACGAACATTACTTATCTCCGTTGCAGCCATAGCATTTCTTTTTTGTTCCGCACAAAAAACGGATCGTTATATTTTACTGAAACCTGACAAGGTATTTGACGGAGAACAAATGCAGGCCGGCTGGGTGGTACTGGTAAAAAACAACAGGATCGAAGCAGCGGGTGATATGAACTTCAAGCTGCCCGCAGGTACCAAGATCATCGAATTGAAAGGAATGACCCTTTTACCCGGACTGATAGAAGGACATTCTCATTTATATCTTCATCCGTACAATGAAACAAGCTGGGATGACCAGGTATTGAAAGAATCAAGAGCAGAACGAACCGCCAGAGCCGTGAATCATGCCGACTCCACGCTGATGGCAGGTTTCACCACGGTAAGAGACCTTGGAACGGAAGGAGCCATGTATGATGATGTGGGTTTGAAAAGAGCCATAGAAAAAGGAGTGATTCCCGGGCCGAGAATGATCTGCGCCACAAGAGCAATTGTTGCAAAAGGAACTTACGGTCCGAAATCTGTTTCACCGGATGTAAGCTATCCTCAGGGCGCTGCTGAAGTTGCCAACATAAATGAGATGGCGGATGAAGTGAGAACTCAGATAAGCAAGGGTGCAGATGTTATTAAAATCTATGCTGACTACCGTTGGGGTCTAAATGGTGAATCTGCACCAACATTTACTACAGAAGAAATTGCAGAAGCGGTAATGATCGCAGGCAGCGGTGGAAGATACGTTACGGTTCACTCAGGAACGGCAGAAGGAATGAGAAGAGCAGTGCTTGCCGGAGTACATACCATAGAGCATGGCGACGGCGGCACAGAAGAAGTTTTTAAACTGATGAAAGAAAAAGGAGTGGCGCTCTGCCCTACCCTTGCTGCCGGTGATGCCATATTGCAATACCGCGGATGGAAAAAGGGAATTGACCCCGAACCTGAAATCATCACTAACAAAAGAAAAAGTTTTCAACTGGCATTAAAGGAAGGAGTGACGATCTGCATGGGCGGCGATGTCGGCGTGTTCACACATGGAAACAACGCAATCGAAATGGAGATGATGGTGGAATACGGGATGAAACCCATTGATGTGTTACGCTCTGCCACTTCCATTAATGCCGATGTATTCGGGTATGGAGATAAGATCGGCAGGATAAAAAAAGGATTGCTGGCCGATATCATTGCTGTGGACAACGATCCCTCATCCGATATAAAAAACATCAGGAAAGTGAAACTGGTAATGAAAGACGGTGTGATCTATAAGCAGGAACAGAAATAATTTTCGTTTTATTTGAGAGGTTCAATTTTTTGAGGAGGAATAAATTTTTTTGTGTTATCCCAGTTCTGCATCAGTTCTTCCTGATGCAATGACGCCCATTCAATAACAAGGCCCAAAGCTCTCGAAGGTATATATCCTGAATAAATTGAGAGATCTGAAATGCAAATCAAAACTTCAAACTCACCGTATTTAGCATGAAAATGCGGAGGTTCATGATCGCCCCAATACATCAAAATGATGATCCCGTAAAAACTGCTAATTTGAGGCATGTTGTTTTTCCGAATGGAGAAAATCTTCCGGATCAATTCCTTTTATCGTACAATATGAATTTATTGTATCAATATCAAGATCACCGGGCCATGTTATACAATTCAAATCAGGGTGTATAAATACTTTCTTGAAGTTATCATCTTCATCCCAATACTTAAATACCCCTTTTTGAGCAAGATCCTGCAGATCAAGCATCCCGGACACCCCATCGTCAAATGATACAAAAAGCTTGTACTTCTCTAATGCTTTTACCGATATGACTTTCGGAAACCTCATACAGTAAAGTTACAATTTTGATTTGAGATCTTTTAATGCTCATACACGATCTTCCATATCCTTCCTTTTGAATCATCGGAAACATAAATGGCTCCGTCAGGCCCCTGAGCCAATCCGCAAGGACGATACATTGCCTGGTTGGGTCCTTTTATTTCTCCGGTAGTTCCGGTGAAGCCGTCTGCAAAAACTTCATATTGACCCGTCGGCTTCCCGTTTTTAAAAGGAACAAAAACCACTTTGTATCCAGCCTGGGGTTCCGGAGCCCGGTTCCAGCTTCCGTGAAAAGCAATGAATGCCCCGTTATGATATTTTTCCGGAAACATTTTTCCTGTATAAAATAATAATGCATTCGGAGCCCAGTGTGCAGGGAATGCCATCAGGGGCTGATCTTTATCAGCACATCTTCCCGCCTTTTTTCCATCGCCGCCGTATTCCGGCCCTAACACTTTCTTATTTTGAATACCGTCATAATAACAATAAGGCCATCCGAAATCACTTCCTTTTTTTATTTCCAGGAATTCTTCAGCAGGTAAATTAGCGCTCTGTTCATCACTGTACTGACCAGGGAACAGATCGGATAACTGATCACGCCCATGCTGCACGGCAAACAATTGGTTCACCGAGTTGTTCCAATCCAGTGCAACAAGATTACGGGTGCCGGTGCAATAATGAATTCCGTTATTATAGGACTGATCCGGTTTGTTGTCCCTGAATTCCCATACTCCTCCTGCTTCTTCCAAAATCGGGCAGGGATCCTGTGCAGGAGAACCTTTGGTGCGGTCCAATAACTGGCATGAATTGGACGGTGCGCCTACATTTACAAAAATATTCCCTTCATTATCCAGTGTAATTGATTTTGCATTGTGCTCTCCTTTGTCCACCAGCCCGGTCACGATCTTTTCGGGATGATCGGGATCGGTGACCTCATCATTTGCATTCAATTTATAACGGTACACTTCACTGTTGGATGCTGCATAGAGATAACCATTTTTGATGGCAATGCCGGTACCTCCATAATTTCCAAAACTTTTCACCACTTCATATTTGCCGTTGACTTTGCGCAACACATAGATCCCTTTTCCGTCTTTCAATCTTTCCAATTTTACATAAATATCACCGTTGCTGTTTACGGCCAGGTGACGGTTCACTCCCAGCTTTTCCACCACGGTGATCGCTTTAAAACCCTTAGGCAATTTTAATTGAAAATCAGCAGCAGGATGTTGATCCGTATTGAAACCGCACATCATAAAGCTGCCGGCTGCCAATGCAAGCAGAATATTTGAATGAAATTTTGTAATTGACATAATAAAAATATTTGTCCTGTAAAATTACTTCTTACTGCATGGAAAGAATAAGGTTCATCACAATGTGTAAAAAAAATTACAATGATCGGACAGGTCTGCGTAACTTAAACATTCAAATAAATATTCAAAAAATATTAATATGCAAACCAGGCGAATTGTTACACTTACCCTTGCTTTTTTTCTTCTGATCATCAGAGTCAGTGTTGCACAAACGGATGGTTCTTACAAAATGCCGCCGAAAGAGATTGCTGATATGTTGCTGGCGAAGCCAACGCCCAATGTCAGCATTGATGAAAAAGCACAATGACATAAATGAATTACAAATTACAATTGTTATCCATAGCACAATATCTGGAGACATATTATTGCTAATACATTTCCAGAAAAATTTACTCCTATACCACTACTACTTTCGCATTGTTCTTTAACTCATCTATGAATCATTACCATCAAGCAAAATATTTTTTTGAGGGGGGGGGTATAGAATCCAAGTACTCCCTTGCAGATTGTGGAGTATAACCCAATGCTTTTAAAATTTCTAAAACCTTTTCATAATTAAGGTTATGATGATTTTCAAGTTTAGAATAGCGCTGTTTGGTAATACCCATTATCTGCGCCACTACTTCTTGCTTCATTTGCCGAGAAGCACGAAGCAATCGAATTTCTTCACATGTGAATTTCACAGTTGAGGACATTTTCGAGTAACCAATAAGCATTTTACTGATTTATAATCAAATTACCAAATTCTTCCATATTGACTTTATCAACAGACAAATATTTTTTTAAAAACTTATTTTATCAGAATTTCAAATTGAAAATATTTTTCTTAACCAAAAAACCAATTTTATGCTTAAAAAAACTTTCTTAATGCAGTTATTCAATGTTTTATTAATATCTGCATTTGCCTTGATGGCATTTAGTCCAAACGGGAAAAATGATAAACCTAAATTCCCAAAATATGATCCAATCTTGACTCTGCCAGGTGGAAGTTGTAGTTGCAGTGGTGTTTTCACAAGTTGCTCAAAATCATGTTCAAAAGGAGATTGTGACTGCACATGTGGAGTTTTTACGTGTTCATGTACTGGATGTAAAATACAAGCAGCAATGGAAATATATCCCATAAGTGTTAATGAAGCACAATATGCTAAAATAAATAAACTTGCTAACATCTTATATTCAGAAAATGATGAAATCTCTGTCAAGAGTTATTACACGCTTATTGAAATGATTGGCTTTTTGAAAACTAAGAATTATTCTGAGTATGATGCGAAAGCAAAACTATTACAAAACACATTATTATCGAGTTTACCTAAAAAAGTAAAAGGAAAGATTAATACCACATTTAAAAGTGACGGATTTCAAATTTAAATTCTAATATTTAAAATCTGAATTAATGTAAGTGTATCCAGATTTTTATAATTTCTGTCTATACGGTATATAAAAACCTGCTAGTATGGTAATAATTTTCAAACTTTTTTGTGATCTAACTTATCAGGTTTTAATTTATTATGAAAATTTGGATACCTTCTAAAGAACATTATCGGCTACTCTCAAGAAAAAGCATTAAATTTAATTATGAGACGTATCATAAATACCATTATTGTGTTGTCACTCTTTTACCTTAATTCATATGGACAAACCAGTAATCGAAATCAAACCCTATCTGCAACTTATGAAGCAGTATTAATTCATAACGATATAGTAATAAGTCAAACTTCTTCACTTTATTATAATAATAAAAAATCAATTTTTTCATTTTTTAAAAGCAATGCGCCAAATATCAGGGTTTTCAAATTGGAAGATTCTAATTTCATATTTACGCCTGAAATGCATAACGAATTATTTCATGACACACTGGGAAATTACTATATCAAGGATTTTACTAAAAATTCATTAGCGCTAAGAGAATTCTCATACACACAGGCATACCTTAGTAAAGAACCCTGTTTGCCAAAAATGGATTGGAATATCATTCCTGATTCAACAAAGAAAATTGGAAATTATGACTGCATAATGGCAACCGAATCATTTAGAGGTCGAAATTATACTGCATGGTTTACACCTGATATTCCCGTAAGTGATGGTCCTTGGAAATTCTATGGACTGCCGGGATTAATATTAGATGTGTATGATAGTACAGGTACTGTTCGTTTCACTGTAAGAAATATAAATATCCCTGCATCGTTTCAAATGAATTTAAATCCAGGACAAAAAGGGAAGAAAGTGGACTGGGAAATCTTTAAAAAAGCCGATGCTATTGAAGCTGAAAAGCTAAAGAGGAAAATCTTAGCAAGCCAGATTGACAGAAACGCTAATATGGAAGTAAATATTGACAAATATAAATTTATTGAATTAGACTATGATTAAATTTAAATATTTACTGATTTTAACTTCATTTTTTTTTAATCATTCCCTTTTTTCTCAGAAAATCATTTCATTACATGGCTGGGTTACTGATAGCCTTAATATACCCATTGAAAGTGCTACCATAGCAGCATACAATGCTAAAAGTGAAAACTTTTTAAGTTATAGCATTACTAATGAATCAGGTTATTTCTCAATGGAAATTAAACCAATATTTCCACTCAAACTGACCGCTTCTTGCCTGGGTTATAAAAAAAGTTTCCAGCTTATAAACTCTGCAAACGATTATAAAAACGGTCTAAAGTTCATTTTGCAAGTTCAGACAGATACGATAGCGACTGTAATTCTGAACGTTTTTCCCAGCCCGGTAAAAATTAATGGAGATACCACAAGTTTTATTGCAAAATATTTTCGGGATAGCACTGAAAAATCTTTGGAAGAGCTCCTTGCAAAATTTCCGGGATTTAATATTAACAAAGCAAGTGGAGAGATAAAATATAATGGGAAGGCAATTCAAAAAATTCTTATTGAAGGATCTGACCTGGCTGACAGCCGATATAAAATTCTTTCAAAAAATTTGCCTGCAGATTTTGTAAAAGTCGTACAGGTAATAAATCATTTTAATGAAAATGAACTTGAAAAAGGGTTAAACATGAACCAGGATATTGCTCTAAATATCAAAATTTCTAATGATAAAAAGGGAAAATTGTTTGGTCAGTCTCAGTTTCAAATTAATACGTTATCTAAAGAAAAAGAGGAGCTAAAGTTTTTTAATTTTCTCCCAAAATTAAAATTCATTATTTCAACTCATCATAATACGATAGGTTCATCAGGTAGTGATATTGGATTCAGTGATATTAATACTAAATCCACTTCTTTTTTTCAACAATTTGGAATAGGCAATTATGAAAATCCGAATTGGTTTCATACAAATCCCTATCAACTGTTGCCTTTTGACGGAGAAGACTTTGTTTCAAATAATTTATGGGAACAAACAGTTCTCTTTAATTACAAATCATCTTCGGGGACGCAGTGGCGTGGAAATTTATATGTAGCACAGGATAAAATAAAAAATGAATCTTCAGCCACTACTGTTTTCGCACCATATTTAGGAATGCAAAATTTAATAGAATATCGTTGGAACAGTTTTATTATAAAAAAATTAAATGCGGGGCTAAGTGTCGTTCAGCCAGTCAGCAAAAATACACAACTTAATTTCTCAGGTACTGTCAATACATCATTATTGACCAACAAGAATGTTGTGCAAAGTTTACCCGATTACATTACCAAAAACGTAAGATATTTACCAAACAATTTTAACTTACAGCTATTATTAACACATCGAGTTAAAGAAAATAGTGTATTTGAATATGCTTTTAGCTCTGATTATAATAAGCAAAATGCTAAACCAATTTTTTTTGACACTTCATCCAGATATTTTCCTACTTTAAATTTTTTATATAATCTTTCAGCAGATACCCAATATTTTAGAATATTTTCTATTCGCCAAAATACATCCTGGTTAATTAAAAATAAATCACATCTCTGGAAACTTGTATTATTTCAAAATACGATTAATCAACATTTTAGTAATCATATTTGGTTGACTAATTATAAAAATAATTTTGATACATCGGGATACAGCAATACTATTAATTACAATTTAATTGAGCAGGGAACATCTTTACAATACAATTTACAAAGAAATAAAAGTAACCTGTATTTTATTCTTTCATTTTCAGGAATACATTATAAAATAGGGCACTTTGCTTTTCTTCATAGCAAATGGCAGTTTATACCCACTCCCTCAGCAAGTGTTGCATTAAAAGGAATTAAAAAACAATTTACAATTTCTATAACCAGAAATATTGAGGCGCCAATTCTACAATCCTTAATTCCCTATCCAATACAAACAGATTATAGAAGTATTATGATCGGTAATAATACATTGCTTTCTAATACAGGTTTTTCGGGATTTATTCAATTTTCAAGCATAACAAAAAGTGGATTTCCGGGGCTGTATGTAAATTTATTTTTAAACTCAGGAAAGCCGGGGTATCAGCAGGTTCTTCAACCCAATGAATATTTTCTCATAACCCAGTTGATTGAAAATAGGAAAAAACAAACATCATTTAATTTGGAAGTGGGCTATAGCCCATATCTACATTTTCTTCGAATGGGTTTAAAAATTAAAACAATTATAAGCAATCAAAACTTAAAGCAACTTGCGTTTAACGGGACTTACGAACCTTATACTTTTTACAGCTTTACTAACCAAATTGCAACACATAGTGTTTTTAATGGAATTTTCAATTACAATGCTGGAATTATTCTTTCTTTACAGAAGTATTCTTACAATCACAATGCCGGAGGGAATTTTATCACTGAAAAAAATTATAACGGATTTCTAGACTTAATTTTTAAACCGTCAAAATCAATTATTTTAAAAAATTCATTGGACTGGTATTTCTTCAGTAAAGCCGGCTTTTTTAATAAAAATTATTTATTTGAAAAGATTGCCGCAGAATGGAACATTTCTAAATCAAAGTGGACAGTATTTTGCTATCTTAGAAATTTAAACAACTATAAAGATTTTTTACAAACGCAACTTAACGCAAACTATAATGTCTATTACTATAATAGCTTAATAGGTGCAAATATAGCTGCCGGGTTTAATTTTAAGTTTTAAGAATAAACACAAAGATGCATTCAAATAAATATTCAAAAAATATTAATATGCAAACCAGGCGAATTGTTACACTTACCCTTGCTTTTTTTCTTCTGATCAACAGAGTTAGTGTTGCACAAACGGATGGTTCTTACAAAATGCCGCCGAAAGAGATTGCTGATATGTTGCTGGCGAAGCCAACGCCCAATGTCAGCATTGATGAAAAAGCACAATGGATGCTCTTCATGCAGAGCAACAGCTATCCTTCCGTTGAAGAGCTGGCAAGGCCCGAACTGAGAATAGCAGGCATGCGTATCAACCCGTCCAACTTTGCACCCAGCCGGCAGAATTTTATCAATGATATTTATCTCGAAGAGATCTCTTCGGGAAAAGAATACAGGATCTCAGGACTGCCTTCCCCGCTGTCTGCAGGCAGCATTAGCTGGAGCCCCAATGAAAAAAAGATCGCCTTCACACAAACCACCCGTGACAGGGTTGATCTTTATGTTGTGGACATTGCCACTAAGAGAGCAGTGAAAATAAACAAAGAGCCGCTCAACGCCCTTGTGGGCGGAAGCTATCAATGGTATGATGACAACACATTGCTGTACCGGGTGATTACCAAACCGGCAAGTGCGGCACCGAAAAAGCCGGTGATGCCCAAAGGAGTCACCGTTCAGGAAAATACAGGCAAAGCCATTCCACGCCCAACGTATGAAGACCTTATTAAAAGCCCTTTCGATGAAGAGCTGTTTGATTTTTATGCCACGGCACAGTTGGTTAAAAATACCAATGGAGTGGAAACAAAGCTCGGCGCACCTGCCATCTACAGCAGCATCAATATTTCTCCCGATAAAAAATATATGATTATCCGGAAACTGAAAAAACCTTTCTCTTATGCAGTGCCTGCTCAGGGCTTTGCTTCTGTGGTCACCGTCAATGATATGTCCGGGAAAATGATAAAGCTGCTGGCAGATCTTCCTTCTTCCGAGACAGCGCCCAGCGGGAATGATAATGTTGCCAATGTATCCCGCAGTTTTGATTGGAGAGATGATGAGCCTGCCACGGTCACCTGGTGCCAGCCTCTGGACAGCGGGTTGATCAAAAAAGATGTGGCATACCATGATGCCGTATATGAATGGAAAGCTCCTTTCACCGGAGAACCTGCAGAACTGTTTAAAACAAAAATGAGATTCCGCAACATCACCTGGGGAAATTCAACACTGGCTCTGGTGAATGAAGGACTCACCGGAAAGCAAACCACACAACTGGACCGTTTCGATCCTTCCACTGGAAAACTGGATATCCTGATCACAAGGAACACAACCGATGCTTATTCCAATCCCGGATTTCCCGTCACTGAAAAAAATAAATGGGGAAGAGATGTGGTC
>WBZR01000958.1_pt1 | contig 38812 bp, 34 predicted proteins | sample 5204231 | NCBI WGS metagenome assembly WBZR01 (sample SAMN12412403, study PRJNA552823) | activated sludge metagenome | isolation source: activated sludge from anammox sidestream of wastewater treatment plant... | place: USA: Virginia | collected 2017-08 | reverse complement strand
AGCCTGCTAACGGCGACGCAGACGCCGTATTGCCGCGAGCTGGGCAGCAAGCGTGGCCAGCTCCGCCTCCACCGAGGCGACTTCCACCTGGCCCTTGGCGTTGCGCTTCGCGTCCTCGGCCGCCCGTATGGCCTCCTGCGCCTTGGCCTCATCGAGGTCCCTTCCGCGGATGGCCGTGTCGGCCAGCACCGTGACGTGATTCGGCTGCACCTCCAGTATGCCGCCGGCGACGAACACGAGTTCCTTCTCGTCATTGTCCGCGCGCGTGATCTCCACCGTACCCGGCCGGATGCGGGTGATGAGCGGGGTGTGGCGCGGCAGTATGCCCAGCTCTCCGGCTTCGCCCGGCAGCACGACAAACGTCGCCTCTCCGGAGAAGATCGACTCCTCGGCACTGACCACATCCACAAGCATCTTGTTCGCCATTGCTATCTGTCCGTCTCTGGTAACCGGCTACCGGTGACCCGTATTTCGCGGTTCGTGACCGGCCGCCCTGAGTTCCACCAGTCGCCGATCACGAGTTCCCCTTCTATTGCAGCTTCTTCGCCTTCTCGACCACCTCGTCGATACCGCCGACCATGTAAAACGCCTGTTCGGGCAGGTGGTCAAGCTCGCCGTCGGTGATCATCTTGAAGCCGCGGATGGTCTCCTTCAGCGGCACGATCTTGCCCGGCGAACCGGTGAACACCTCGGCGACGTTGAACGGCTGCGAGAGGAAGCGCTGGATCTTGCGAGCGCGCGCCACGGCCAGCTTGTCTTCGGGCGAGAGTTCGTCCATGCCCAGGATCGCGATGATGTCGCGCAGCTCCTTGTAGCGCTGCAGGGTGGCCTGCACGAGGCGGGCAACGTTGTAGTGCTCCTCGCCGACGACCTGGGGATCGAGCTGGCGGCTGGTGGAGTCCAGCGGATCCACGGCCGGGTAGATGCCGAGTGCCGCGATATCGCGCGAGAGCACGACGGTGGAATCCAGGTGCAGGAAGGTCGTGGCCGGCGACGGATCGGTAAGGTCGTCCGCGGGCACGTACACCGCCTGGATCGAGGTGATCGAGCCCACCTTGGTGGAGGTGATGCGCTCCTGCAGCTTGCCCATCTCCTCGGCCAGCGTCGGCTGGTAGCCCACCGCGGAGGGCATGCGCCCCAGCAGCGCCGACACCTCGGTGCCGGCCAGCGTGTAACGGTAGATGTTGTCGATGAACAGCAGGATGTCGCGGCCCTCGTCGCGGAACTTCTCGGCCATCGTGAGGCCGGTCAGCGCCACGCGCAGGCGGTTGCCGGGCGGCTCGTTCATCTGGCCGAAGACCATCGCCACCTTGTCGAGCACCTTCGACTCCTGCATCTCGTGGTAGAAGTCGTTGCCCTCGCGGGTGCGCTCGCCCACTCCCGCGAAAACGGAGTAGCCGCCGTAGCTCTTCGCGATGTTGTTGATGAGCTCCATCATGTTGACGGTCTTGCCGACGCCGGCGCCGCCGAACAGACCCACCTTGCCGCCCTTCGCGAACGGGCAGACAAGGTCGATGACCTTGATGCCGGTTTCGAGCAGGTCGACGGACGGCGAGAGATCCTTGAACTGCGGCGCCTCCTGGTGGATGGCGCGCTTCTCCTCGTACTTGATGGGGCCGGCCTCGTCGATGGGGCGGCCCAGCACGTCCATGATGCGTCCCAGCGTACCGGTTCCGACCGGCACCGAGATCGGGGCGCCCGTGCCCTTCACCCTCATGCCGCGTCGCAGGCCGTCGGAGGAACCGAGCGCGATGCAGCGGACCACGCCGTCGCCGAGCTGCTGCTCGACTTCAAGGGTCAGGCCCTGTTCGGCAAACGTTGCCTCGGTGCCCGCTTCCAGCACCAGCGCGTCGTAGACCTTCGGCATTTGCTCGCGGGGGAACTGGATGTCCACCACCGCACCGATGCACTGAACGATAGTTCCGCTACTCATGGTCTTGTCCTCGAAAATACCTGTCTTGACTATTCAGATTCGGGTCAAACCGCCGCCGCGCCGCCGACGATCTCGGCGAGCTCCTTGGTGATCGCTGCCTGGCGGGTCTTGTTGTAGACGAGTTGCAGCTCGCCGATGATGTTCTTCGCGTTATCGGAGGCGGCCTTCATGGCCACCATGCGCGCGGACTGCTCCGAGGCCATGTTCTCCGCGACCGCCTGATACACCAGGGCCTCCACGTAACGTACCAGCAGCTCGTCGACGACCTCCTTGGCGCCAGGCTCGTAGATGTAATCCCACCCGTAGGCCCGCTTCTCCGCATCGCTCTGCGTCAGACGCTCCGCGGCGAGCGGCAGCAGCTGTTCGAGCACCGGCTCCTGCTTCATGGTGTTGATGAAACGCGAGTAGGCCAGGAAGACCGCATCCACGTCGCCCTTCGTGTACGCGTCGAGCTGCGCCTTGATTGCGCCGATCAGTTTCTCCATCTGCGGTTTGTCGCCAAGCTGTACGGCCTGCGATATGACGTTGGCACCGATGCGCATGAAGAACTGCAGCCCCTTGCTGCCGATAGCGGTGGCATGAACGCCGACGCCCGCGGCGTCGAGTTCCTTCAGCTTCATCGTCACCGCGCGCAGCACGTTGGTGTTCAGGCCACCGCAGAGACCCTTGTCCGTGGTCACCAGGATGAGGCCCGTGTTCCTGACGGCCTCGCGTCTGATCAGGAACGGATGTTTGTACTCGGGATTCGCTCCACCCATGTGGGCAGCGATGTTACGCACCTTGTCGGCATAGGGACGCGAGGCGCGCATGCGATCCTGTGCCTTGCGCATCTTCGATGCGGCGACCATCTCCATCGCCTTGGTGATCTTGCGCGTGTTCTGCACGCTCTTGATCTTGGTCCGTATCTCTTTTGTTCCCGCCATGGGTCGATTCCGTCAGCAGCTGAAAGGGCAGTGTGCCTGCGCGCCCTAGAATGCGGTCGCCTGTTTGAACTGCTTGATCGCCTCGTGCAGCGCGGTCTCCTCGTCCTTGGAGATCTCTTTGGTGTCCTCGATGCGCTGAGCGAGAGCCGACTGCTTGGTCTTCAGATGATCGAGCAGACCCTTCTCGAACGCCGGGATATTCTTGACATCGATGTCGTCGAGATAGCCGTTGTTGACGGCGAAGAGAAGTGCCGCCTGCTGCCAGACCTGCTGCGGGTGGTATTGCGGCTGCTTCAGCAACTCCATCACGCGACGACCGCGCTCCAGCTGCTTGCGGGTGGCGTCGTCGAGGTCGGAGGCGAACTGCGCGAACGCCGCCAGTTCGCGATACTGCGCCAGATCGGTACGGATGCCGCCGGAGAGTTTCTTCACCGCCTTGGTCTGCGCCGCGCCGCCGACCCGCGAGACCGAGATACCGGCGTTGATGGCGGGGCGGACGCCGGCGTTGAACAGGTCGGTCTCGAGGAAGATCTGGCCGTCGGTGATGGAGATGACGTTGGTCGGCACGAACGCGGAGACGTCGCCGGCCTGCGTCTCGATGACCGGCAGCGCGGTCAGCGATCCGGTCTTGCCCTTGACGGCTCCCTTGGTGAAGCGCTCCACGTACTCCTCGTTGACGCGCGCGGCGCGCTCCAGGAGCCGGGAGTGCAGATAGAAGACGTCGCCGGGGTATGCCTCGCGGCCCGGCGGGCGGCGCAACAGCAGCGACACCTGGCGGTAGGCCCAGGCCTGCTTGGTGAGATCATCGTAGATGATGAGGGCGTCCTGGCCGCGGTCGCGGAAGTACTCGCCCATGGTGCACCCGGAATACGGCGCGATGTACTGCATGGCGGCCGATTCGGAGGCCGAGGCCGCGACCACGATCGTGTACTCCATCGCGCCGTACTCCTCGAGCTTGCGAACGACGTTGGCGATGGTGGAGGCCTTCTGGCCGACCGCGACGTAAACGCAGAACAGGCTCTTGCCCTTCTGGTTGATGATGGTGTCCACGGCCACCGCGGTCTTGCCGGTCTGGCGGTCGCCGATGATGAGCTCGCGCTGGCCGCGGCCGATCGGCACCATCGAGTCGATGGCCTTCAGGCCCGTCTGCACCGGCTGCGAGACCGATTTGCGCCAGATGACGCCCGGGGCGACTTTCTCGATGACGTCGGAGTCCTTGGCGTTGATGGGGCCCTTGCCGTCGATAGGCTGGCCGAGGGAGTTCACGACGCGCCCGATGAGCTCCGGTCCGACGGGCACCTCCAGGATGCGGCCGGTGCATTTCACCGTGTCGCCTTCCTTGATGTGGGTGTACTCGCCGAGCACCACGGCGCCGACCGAGTCACGCTCCAGGTTGAGTGCCAGGCCGTAGGTCTGATTCGGGAATTCGAGCATTTCGCCCTGCATCGCGCCGGCCAGGCCGTGTATGCGGCAGATGCCGTCGGTCACGGTCACGACCGTGCCCTGCGTGCGCAGATCGGCCTTCACGCCCAGGCCCTGAATGCGACTGCGGATCAGCTCGCTGATCTCGGAAGGGTTGAGTTGCTGCATAAAGTACGCTCCTGGAAACCTTATTCGTTATGCGGACAGCGCCGCCTGCATGCTTTCGAGCTGTGCCCGCACCGAGGCGTCGAGCGTGCGGTCGCCGACGGACACGCGTACCCCGCCGATCAGGCTGTCATCGACCTTGACATGAGGCTTGAGGCGAACGCCGAATCTCTTCTCCATGACGGTGACGAGCTCCTTCAACTGCGCCTCGTCCAGCGGGAACGCGGAGATGACTTCCGCCTCGGCGGCGCCCTCGTGCGCGTTCTTGAGCTCGTTGAACTGGCCGGCGATATTCGGCAGCACGCCCAGGCGATCGTTGTCGATCAGGGTGCGCAGCAGATTCTGCGCCTCCGGGGAAAGGCTGCGTTTCGTGGCCGCCGCGAATACGTCGTAGAGCTGCGTGGTCGCCACCGTGGGATCCGACATCAGCGCCGCCATATCCGGATTCGCGGCGATGCTCGCCATGTCCCCCAGCAGCGCGGACCACTCGCTCAGTGAGTTTCCGTCGCGGGCGATGCGGAACACCGCTTCCGCATAGGGACGCGCAAACGTCGAGAGTTCGGCCATGGCTGGATTCCGTCCTCCTTAGAGCTGCGCCTTCAGGCGACTGAGCATTTCGGCGTGGGCACTGGAATTCACCTCGCGCTTCAGGATCTGCTCCGCGCCCATCACGGCGAGATTCGCCACCTGCTCCCGCAGCGTGGACTTGGCACGTTCGATCTCCTGCCCGACCTCGGCCTTGGCCGCGGCGAGCAGCCGCCCGCCCTCGGTCTTGGCCTGGACCTTGGCCTCCTCGATCAACGCCGCGGCCCGCTTTTCGGTGTCGGCCATGATTGCCTGCGCTTTGGCGCGCGCCTCGCGCTCGATGGTCTGCACGCGCACCTCGGCATCCTTCAGGCTGCGGTTGCCCTGCTCGGCCGCCGCCAGTCCATCGGCGATCGTCTTCTGCCGCCGTTCGACGGCGCTCATCAGCGGGGGCCATATGAACCTGGCGGTGAACCAGATGAATATGGCGAACGTGATCGCCTGAGCGATCAGGGTGAGATTGATGTTCATTGCCGCCCCCTATCCCGGGTTGAAGATTCGGGGATGTTCCCTACTGAATGACGGCCAGCAGCGGATTGGCAAACGCGAACATCATCGCCAGACCGACACCGATGATGAACGAGGCGTCGATGAGGCCCAGCAGCAGGAACACCTTGGCCTGAAGCTGCGGCATCAGTTCCGGCTGGCGCGCCGCGCCTTCCAGGAACCGCGAGCACATGATGCCCACACCCACGCAGGCACCGAGGGCTCCCAGACCGATAATGAGGCCGATGCCGACCCCGGTGTAGGACTGAATCATCGCCAGGAATTGCATGTTATCCATGTCACTGTCCTCTTGAATAAATGTGAAATACCGAAACCAGACTCCGCGGATCTCAGTGGTGCTCGTGCGCCATAGAGATGTAAACCACCGTCAGCATCATGAAAATATAGGCATGCAGCACCACGATCAGAATGTGGAATATCGCCCAGCCGGCACCCAGCAGCCCGCCGAAGATCGTGCCCGCCAGCCCGGTCGCCGCCCACACCCACAGCAGCAGAAAGATGATCTCGCCCGCGTACATGTTTCCGAACAGTCGCAGGCTGTGCGAGAGTGGCTTGGAGATGTATTCGATCAGATTGAACAGGGTATTGAAGACCATCAGCAGCGGCGCCGCCCACAGCGGTCTGACGCCGAACGGCGCACAGAAGAGCTCGTGGATGAATCCGCCGAAACCCTTGACCTTGATCGAGAAGAAGATCATGAGCAGCCACACGGAGAGCGCCAGCGCGAATGTCGTGTTGACGTCGGAGGTCGGCACGATGCGGAACTCCGGCACGCCTACCGCCGTCAGCCCCTTGGCGACATAGTCCACGGGCAGGAAGTCCATCGCGTTCATGAAGAGCGTCCACAGGAATACGGTCAGCGCCAGCGGCGCGACGAAGCTGATGTCCTTGTGAAAGAGGCTCTTGACCTGGTCGTTGATGAACTCCACGCAGAGTTCGACGAACGCCTGGCGGCGGCCTGGGACCCCGGCGGTCGCGCCGCGCACCACCCAATACAGGAATCCGAGTATGAGGACCCCGAGGATTCCGGCCGTGATGAGTGAATCCAGATTCAGCGTCCAGAAGCCGCCTTCGCCGACCGATTTTTGCAGGAAGGTCAGATGATGACCGATGTAGCTCGAGGGGGTCAGCGCGTGCTCGGCGGCTTGTTCTACGGCGTGTTCGGCAGTCTCGGCGGTCATTCGTGCAGCTTCTTCAGAGTTACGAAACCTTGATCCCGCGCCCAGGCGCCCCGGCGCATCGCGCTCAGCCCTTCCGCGTCACCCACAGTGCCAGCCATTGCGCCTTCAATGCCCCGACCACGCCGACGATCAGCGCAATCCACACCACGGTGTGCCTGAATTTCGCGACGAAAAGCGCCAGCAGTGCCAGTGTCAGGCCGAGCTTGAGCAGTTCCCCAAAAAGTAACGCGGTCGTGGTCAACGACCCGACGCGGTGCACTCTGATAGTCAGCCACAAGGCGAGCAGCGTGTTGGGGAAGGCTACGGCAGCCCCACCCAGCACCAGCGACACGGCCCCCGCAATGCCGCTCAACGGCCACGCGGCCGCGGCCAGTATCAGGATCACCGCCCATTGCAGGACGATGGTCGTGCCGACCACCGACCACCAGCCGGCGCCCGTCCCGCGCCCGGCAACGGCGCCGCTCACCGGGGTCGAACCGCAAAGGCGGCGGATTGTAAGTTTATCCTCGCGGGCGCGTCAATCGTCATCAGCAGGGGTCTCCGGGGGATCACCGGATATGCGTAAGGATTCCGTCCAGCTCGTCGAGGGAGTGGTAATGAATGGTGACCGTGCCGCCGCCCTTGCCGCCGTGGGCCAGCACCACGCGCGCGCCCAGTCGCTCTGCGAGTTCCTGCTCGAGCCGCTGCACGTCCGGATCGACGTGGCGGGCGCCGCTCGCGGCCCTGGACCGCGGCGCCAGCAGACCCTTGACGTACCGTTCGGCCTGCCGCACCGACATCGAACGGGCAACGACATGGCGCGCGGCGGCGGGTTGCTGTTCCACCGGCAGCGCGAGCAGGGCGCGGGCGTGGCCCATCTCCAGCTCGCGTTTCTCGACCATGTGACGAACCGGCTCGGCGAGTTCCAGGAGACGCAGCAGGTTGCTGACCGCGGCGCGCGACCGGCCGACGGCCTCGGCGACCTTCTCGTGCGTCAGACCGAACTCGTTGACCAGCCGATGCAGCGCGGTGGCCTCTTCGATGACGTTCAGATCCTTGCGTTGAATGTTCTCGATCAGCGCCACGCTCATCGCGGTGCGGTCGTCGACGTTGCGGACCAGCACTGGCACCTCATGCAGGCCCGCGATCTGCGCGGCTCGCCAGCGCCGCTCGCCGGCGATGATCTCGTAGCGATCCTGGCCGGGCAGCCGCCGCACGACGATGGGCTGGACGATGCCCTGGGCGCGGATGGAGTCGGCCAGCTCCTGCAGCGACTCCTGCCCGAAATCGCTGCGCGGCTGATAACGGCCCCGCTGGATCAGGTCCACGGGCATGGAGCGCAGCCCGTGATCCGGGGCCGCCGCCTCCGGCTTCGGCGCCGCCGCCTCGGGGCCGATGCCGAGCAACGCGTCCAGCCCGCGGCCCAGGCCACGCTTGTTGGCTGATGACATTGTTCTGTCTCCGAAACGCGGCGCGCGGGCGTGCAGTTCCCCCACCGCCGCCGCGGTCAATTCAGACGTTCGTAATTGTTGTCCTTGCGCAGCATCTCGCCGGCAAGCGCCAGGTATGCAAGTGAACCGCTCGATTGCCGATCGTAAAGTATGACCGGCAGACCATGGCTCGGGGCCTCCGCCAGGCGCACGTTGCGCGGAATGACCGTGGTGTAGACCTTGTCGCCGAAGTACTTCAGCAATTGCGCCGAAACCTGGGTGGCCAGGTTGTTGCGCGGGTCATACATGGTGCGCAACAGTCCCTCGATCTTCAGTTTCGGATTCAACACCTTACGGATCTTCTCGATCGTCTCGACGAGGGCCGAGAGACCTTCCAGCGCGTAATACTCGCATTGAATCGGGATGATGACCGAATCGGCGGCCACCAGCGCGTTCACGGTCAGCATGTTGAGCGAAGGCGGACAGTCGATGAGTATGTAATCGTAGTCGTCCACCACGGCGGTGAGCGCGACCCGCAGCTTGAGCTCGCGCCCGAGCTCCTCCAGCAATCCGACCTCCGCACCCGTGAGATCGCTGTTGGCCGGCACCAGTTCATATCCGACCGCGGGCAGCGAGAGCGCCACCTCCGACACCCGGGCGTCGTTCATCAGCAGGTCGAAGGTCGAGGACCGCAGCTCGCGCTTGTCGATGCCGCTGCCCATGGTCGCATTGCCCTGAGGATCGATGTCGACGAGAAGCACGCGGCGTTTCGTGGCGGCGAGCGAGGCGGCCAGGTTGACGCTGGTGGTGGTTTTCCCCACCCCGCCCTTCTGATTGGTGATTGCGAAAATCTTGGCCATGACGCGCCTGTACTCTCCGGGACCACCGCTCGCACGGACCGCGTCGAGCGGGGCAGGATTATGGCACAGCTCTCGGGCGGCGGCGCGCGTCCACTTCGCTGTCTCGTCGCCGGCGTGCCCTCGCGCTCCGGGCCGGGGAAAACGACGCGGCCCCCGATGGTTGGCTGGCGATGCTCCGGCGGACTGGCCGTTCCGACGTCTATCTGCCTAATCCGGCCGAGTATTCACCGTTGATATGCAGCCGGCGATGGAGGAATCCGGCAACGGTCGGTGCGGCGGTGCCCCCGGACTCTGCCGCTCAGGGCGCAGCGGCGCGGCGCACCGCCACCAGTCGCCGCACGGCGTGCAGGCCGGGCACCTCCAGTTCCATGGACCGGACCTCCCAGCCCGCGGGCACGGACCCGACCTCCTGCGCGCCGCGCACGGACTTCATTGCGAGCATCTCGCCGTCGGCGGCCAGCAGCGATCCGGCGACCGCGATGAAGGTCCCGAGCGCGGCAAAGGCGCGGGAAACGATGCAGTCGAAGGGCATGGCCGGATGAAAGTCCTCGATCCGGCAGTGGACGACATCGACATTGTCGATTTTGAGGTCGATGCGTGCCTGGGTCAGAAAACGCGTCTTCCTGCCGTTGCTGTCCAGCAGCGTGCAATGCACCCCGGGCCGCGCGATGGCGATGACCAGCCCGGGCAGGCCGGCGCCGCTGCCCACGTCCAGCAGTCGCGCGCCGCGCACATGGGGTGCCACGGCCAGGCTGTCGAGCAGATGGTGCGTAATCATCTGCTCCGCGTCGCGGATGGCGGTCAGGTTGTAGACGCGATTCCACCTGCGCAAGAGTTCGAGATAGTCGATCAGCCGATCGACGGCGGCGGCCGGCAGCGGCGCACCCAGGCGCGAAGCGCCCGCGGTCAGTCGATCGCGCAACGGCATCTCCCGGCTCACTTGCCCGGTTCAGGCGAAACGTTTGCGCACGTGAACCAGCAGCAGGGTCACGGCTGCCGGCGTGATGCCCGCTATGCGCGAGGCCTGTCCGATGGTGGTGGGACGATAGTCGTTGAGTTTCTGCATCACCTCGGTGGAAAGCCCGTGCACCTCGCGGTAGTCGAGGTCGGGTGGCAGCGGGGTCTCCTCGTGCCGCCGGGCGCGTTCGATCTCCTCGGCCTGGCGATCGATGTAGCCGGTGTAGCGCGACTGGATCTCGATCTGGTCGATGACCTCCTGATCGTCGATGCCGGGACCGATACCACCCAGGCGCATCAGGCCGCGATAGCGCACCCCCGGCCGCCGCAGCAGCTCCGCGGCGGTGTACTCGCGTTCGATGGGCTGACCGAGCACGCGACCGATGTCCTCGTCGTTGTGCGCGCCGGGGCGCACCCGGAGCCCGCGCAGGCGCTCCTGCTCGGCCGCGAGCGCCTCGCGCTTCGCCGCGAAACGCCGCCAACGCGCGTCATCGACCAGTCCCAGCTCGCGGCCTACCGGCGTCAGCCGCAGATCGGCGTTGTCCTCGCGCAGCAGCAGGCGGTATTCGGCACGGCTGGTGAACATGCGATACGGCTCGTTGGTACCGCGGGTGGTCAGATCGTCGATCAGCACGCCGATGTAGGCCTCCTCGCGTTTCGGCCACCATGGCTCGCGCGCCTGCACCCTGCGCGCGGCATTGATGCCCGCGACAATGCCCTGCGCCGCGGCCTCCTCGTAGCCGGTCGTGCCGTTGATCTGGCCGGCGAAGAACAGTCCGGGCAGATACTTCGTCTCCAACGACGGGCGGATCTCGCGCGGGTCGAAGTAGTCGTACTCGACGGCGTAGCCGGGGCGCGTGATATGCGCCTTCTCGAATCCGCGCACGCTGCGCACGAGTTCGAGTTGCACCTCGAACGGCAGGCTGGTGGAGATGCCGTTGGGGTAGACCTCCTGCGTGTCCAGTCCTTCCGGCTCGACGAAGATCTGGTGCGAGGCGCGGTCGGCGAAGCGCACCACCTTGTCCTCCACCGACGGGCAATAGCGGGGACCCACGCCCTCGATTGCGCCGCTGTACATCGGCGATCGGCTGAGCCCATTGCGGATGATCTCGTGAGTGCGCGGGTTGGTGGCGGTGATGTGACAGTCGACCTGACGCGGATGCATGCCGGCCCTGCCCAGGTAGGAAAGCACCGGCATGGGTTCGTCGCCCGGCTGCACGCTGAACTTCGAGTAATCCAGCGTGCGTCCGTCCAGTCGCGGCGGCGTACCGGTCTTCAGGCGACCGACCCGGAACGGCAACTCGCGCAATCGGCGGGACAGCGCGTTGGACGGCGGGTCGCCGGCGCGTCCTCCCTGGTAGTGATGCTCACCGATGTGGATGCGACCGGCCAGGAAGGTTCCGGCGGTGAGCACGACCGACTGCGCCAGGAACCGCATGCCCGTCTGCGTCACCACGCCCGCCACCTCCTCGTATTCGATGACGAGGTCCTCGACGGTTTGCTGGAACATGGTGAGATTGGGCTGGCTCTCCAGCGTGCGGCGAACGATCTGCTTGTACATCGCCCGGTCGATCTGCGCGCGCGTCGCCCGCACCGCCGGGCCCTTGCTCGCGTTGAGAACGCGCCAGTGGATGCCGGATTGATCGGCCGCCAGTGCCATCGCGCCGCCCAGGGCGTCGATCTCGCGCACGAGGTGGCTCTTGCCGATCCCGCCGATGGCGGGATTGCACGACATCTGGCCCAGGGTCTCGATGCTGTGGGTCAGCAGCAGGGTCCGGCAGCCCATGCGCGCGCTGGCGAGCGCCGCCTCGGTGCCGGCATGGCCGCCGCCCACTACGATGACATCGAAGGTCTCCGGGTATTGCATGACGCCGTCCGCCGCCGGTGAGGTATCCTGTGAATATAGCTCATGATTCTATAATTGCCGCCCGGAGTCAGCCATGGTCCCTCCTGTCCGACGCAGCACCGGAGATCGCCGCGCGGCGCGGTGATCCCGACACTCGTGAGCGTGACGACAACCAGAGTCTGCCTCGTACGGCACGGCGAGACGGCCTGGAACGCCGATCGCCGCATCCAGGGGCAGATCGATTCCCCTTTGAACAGGATCGGCATTGCCCAGGCCCATGCGGCTGCGCGCTGGCTGGCGAAGGTGCAATTCACGGCCATCTACAGCAGCGACCTGCAGCGCGCGCGCAGGACCGCGGAGATCATCGCCGCCCATCACACCCTGCCGGTGCGGCTGCATGGCGGGCTGCGCGAAAGGATGTACGGGAAATTCCAGGGACTCACCTATGCGGAGGCCGAGCAACGCTATCCCAGGGCCTACAGGCGCTTTCACGATCGCGATCCGGACGAGAACTTCCGCAGCGGCGAATCGCTGAGCGAGTTCAGCCGGCGCGTGCTGGCCGCACTGCACGCGATCGCGCAGAGGCAGCGCGGCGCCGCAATCCTGGTGGTCGCGCACGGCGGCGTGCTCGATGTCGCCTACCGTATGGCCACGGGGCTGTCGCTGACCGCGCCGCGCGACTTCGTCATCTCCAACGCCGGTGTCAGCTGGATCGCCCACGCGAACGGAGGCTGGCAGCTGCAATCGTGGAACGCGATGCCGATCGCCGGCCTCGACGAGCTTCCGGGCTAGGTCTCGACCGCCGAATCGCGCCGCCTTCGACCCTGTCGCGACGCCCCGTCCCGCGCGGGCAGGCATCCCCGCCCCAACACCCTAGGCGGTGTACCTGTTCTTCAGCCTGACGTAATGCTCGGCGGAATATTCGAGTGATTCCAGTTCGGACTGCGTGAGCGGCCGCACGCGCCGGGCCGGGACTCCGACCCACAGGCAGCCGCCTTCGAGCACCTTGCCGGGCGGCACGAGGCTGCCGGCGCCCAGCATCACCCGCGGCTCGAGCACCGCCCCGTCCATGATCGTCGCCGACATGCCGACCAGGCAAAGCTCACCGACCGTGCATGCGTGCACGACCGCCCTGTGTCCGACGGTGACGCGATTGCCGATACGCGTCGCGAAGCCGCCAGGGGTGTATGGCCCGTCGTGCGTGCAATGGATCACGCTGCCGTCCTGGATATTCGTATATGCGCCGATCTCGACGGTGTTGACGTCCCCGCGCACGACCACCATCGGCCAGATCGAGCTGTGCACGCCGATGGTGACGTTGCCAATCACCACAGCCGTGGGATCGACGTAGGCGCCGGCATCGATACTGGGCAGAGAGCCCCGAAAGTCGCGAATCGTCATACGCTGCGTTTGCGGGGTGAAGGTCGGAGCAGGGGTCTGCGAGTTGGATCGGGTTGACGCGCCCGCGCACGGGCCGGCGGGATGGAAGAATACCCCAGGCCCGGAACGCGGCTCAAATCCGAGTGGCCGGGCGAGGCGGCCGCGCTGGCGGTGAGGCGCGGCTGCCCTCCCCTGATCCGCGCCCCGGGGAGCCCTAGATAGCGGGGCGAATCGCCGCGACCGGCGAAAGCGGTTCCGCCTGGCGCGCGCGGCCGCGGCGCATGAATGCGCCAAGCTCCTCGGCGGACATCGGTTTGCCGAGCAGGAAGCCCTGATAGCGCGGACAGCCGAGCGCGCGCAGGAATTCGAGCTGCGCCTCGTTCTCGACGCCCTCGGCGACGACACTCAGACCGAGGGTGCGGGCCATCGCCAGTATCGTGCTGGCGATGGCGGTCGCCTCGGAATTCTGCGGCACCGTCTCGATGAAGGAGCGATCGATCTTCAGCGTGTCCAGCGGGAATCGCTTCAGGTAGGCGAGGCTCGAGTAGCCGACGCCGAAGTCGTCGATGGAGATGCTGACGCCGAGCTCCTTCAACGCCTTCATGGTCCTTATGCCCTGCTCCATGTCGTCCATCATCAGGCTCTCGGTCAGCTCGATGTGCATGCTGCGCGAGCTGAATCCCGCATGCGCGCACGCGTGCGCGACCCGCTCGACCAGGTCGGACTGGCGGAACTGCCGCGTCGAAAGATTCACCGACACCTCCATGTCCCGGATGCCCTGCGCCTCCCACGCCGCGCCCTGCTCGCACGCGGCACGCAGCACCCAGTCTCCGATCGACAGTATGAGGCCGGAGTCTTCGGCCACCTCGATGAACGCCGTCGGCGGCAGCAGTCCCCGCACGGGATGCCGCCAGCGGACCAGCGCCTCGGCGCCGACGATGGTGCCGCTGCGCGTATCGGCAATCGGCTGGAAATGCAGCACGAACTCGTTCTGGTCGACCGCGCGGCGCAGCTCCTTCTCGAGACTCAGGCGCTGCATGCTGCGCTCGTGTATCGCGCGCGTGTAGAACTGGCAGGTATTCCGGCCCATCGCCTTGGACTGGTACATCGCGGCGTCCGCGCGCTGCAGTATGTCGTCGATGTCGATGCCGTCGTGCGGGTAGATGCTGATCCCGATGCTGGCCGTCGTTGTCACGGGCTGCCCGGCGATATCGAACGGCTCGCTCAGCGACGCGAGGATCTTGCCGGCCACCACGGCGGCGTGTTCGGAGGTTTCCAGCTCCGGCAGCAGAACCGTGAATTCGTCGCCGCCGAGCCGGGCGACGGTGTCGTGTTCGCGCAGGCAGCCGTGCAAACGGCCGGCGACCGCCTGCAGCAACTCGTCGGCGCGCATGTGGCCGAGGGTGTCGTTGATCGCCTTGAAGCGATCCAGATCGAGCAGCAGCACGGCCACCTGGTCGCCCGAGCGGTTGGCACGCGAGAAGGCCTCCTTCAGCCGTTCGCGGAACAGCAGGCGATTGGACAGTCCCGTCAATGCATCGTGCGTGGCCATGTGCTGCAGGCGCGCCTCCGCGTCCTTCAGCGCGGTGATATCGGCCTGCACCGCGACGAAGTGCGTGATCTTCCCGGAGGCATCGGTCAACGCCGTGACCGTCTCGTGCACCGTATAGAGGCTGCCGTCCTTGCGCCGATTGACGATCTCTCCGGACCACGTTCCGCCCCGCCGCCGCGCTTCGGCGAGCTCGCTCGGCTGAGTGCTGGAACTGAAGCCGGCCGAGAACAACCGCGTGCTCCTGCCAATTACATCCTCGCGGCAGTAGCCGCTCAGCCGCTCCATCGCCGGGTTGATCCAGATGACCTCGTGATCGGTGTCCACGATCATGATGCCGTTCGCCACCGACTCGAGCGCGGTGCGCTGCAACCGCAGCCACTGCAGATCCTCGGCCCTGCGCAGCACGTCGCCGATGCGCCGGCAGAGTTCCTCCATGCGCTGCACGCGCTCGGCTGCGAGCCCGGCATTGCCGCGCATGTGGAATCCAAGCAGCGCGCCGAGCTGCTCGTGGATGCGTATCGGGACGATCATCGCCGAGCCGATCCCGGCGCGCGCGGCGGACCGGGCCCACTCGCCGGCCTCGTCGTCCTCGCCGGTCAGGGTGAGGGGCTTGCCTTGCGCGAACGCGCGCGCGTACAGCTCGACCTCGGCATTCTGGCGTCTCGATCCGCTCAGCGTGCGCAGGAAGTCCACCTCGCAGTCCGAACGGCCGACGATGCTGAGCTTCTGCTCCCGGTTGAGCGCGGCGACCACGAGCGGGAAGCCGAACAGCCAGGCGAGCTTCTCGCAGAAGTACTGCAACAGCTGCTCGGTGCGGTAGCCCTCGTTGACGAACTCCTCGGCCCGTCGCAGCAGCGCGCTGACCTCGCGCTGGTAATAACGCTCGCTGACGTCGTCCATGGTGCCCGTGAAGACGGCCTCGCCGTCGCTCGAACGCGCCGCCTGTGCGAGGAACTCGACCCAGAGTCTGTCCCCCGAGCGGGTGCGGAGCCGGAATTCGCAGCGACACGTCTCGATCTCGTGGTTCGTCAGCGCCCTGATCTGTTCCCGGATCACATCGACGTCCTCGACGGCGACGAATTCGTATACGCTGCGGCCCAGCGCGTCCTCGATGGAGTATCCGCTCAGCGCGGCCCACGCCTCGCTGAGAAACAGCCACCGTCCCTCGCCGCCCAGCTGGAAGATCACCTCGCGCACGCTGTTCACGACGGTGCGGTAGCGCGCCTCGCGCTGGCGCAGTTCGGTCTGACTGCGCTCCAGTCCATCGGCCATCGCATCGAAGCTGAGCGCCAGTTCCGCGAGCTCGTCGTCGCCGCCCTTGCCCATGCGGATGCGCGTGTCGCCGCTGCCGTAGGCGCGGGCCGCCGCCGCCAGGCGCAATATCGGCTGCACGAGCGTGCCGTGTGTGACCAGCAGGACGACCACACCGCTCAACAGCATGATCAGCAGGGCCGACTTGCCGATGAGCAGGAAGAGCTGGTGCACGGGCGCGAGCACCTCCGACAACGGGATGAGGCGGACGTACTTCCAGTTGAGCGTCTTGAGCGTGGCGGGGACCGCCAGGTAGCGCACGCCGCGCATCGTCACCACGCGCGAGCGGCCGGCGTCCGCGTCCAGGGTCGCCTGCCAGCGCAGCAGACGGTCCAGTTCCGGTTCGCGGCTGAGATCGGGGAGAACCCGTTGGCGTGTCATGAGTTGCGACTGCCACGGTCCGGCCAGTATGAAGCTGCCATTCTCGTCGAGCAGGAAATGCTCCACACCCGAGAACTCGCGATTGCTGTGCACCAGCGTCTCGGTCAGCTGCGCCATTGGCAGATCGAATCCTACCGATCCGAGCCATGTATCGCCGACATCGAGCGGATACACCGCGCTCACCATCCATGTGCGTGGGACCGGATCGAAAATGACGGGAGTCCAGCGCAGCGTGCGCACGGGGTTCGCGGCCGGACCCGTCAGGGTCATCCACGCCGTCTGCGTGTAGTCCTGCTCGCGGCTCATCTCGAACACGAAGTCCGGCTTCTGGCGATCGTATATCACCAGGGCGCGATGGTGATCGAGCAGCCAGACGTTCTGGAAATCCGGATTTTCGTGCGCGCCGAAGCTGTCGAGGACGCCCTTCACGCGCACGTAGAAGCGCTTGCGATCGTCGTCGAGCGGCGGGGAGGACGGAATGTACGCGCCCGCCTCGCGTTTGCCGTCGAACGCGTCGTGGCGGCTGCGGTAGACGCTGTCGTCGCCCGCCGCGAACAGGCGGTCGAATTCCTCGAGCTCCCCCGCCCTCGGCGGCTGCGCCAGCGCGCTGGCGAGCAGCCGCTGCAGCCCGGGCAGCGTGTTTTCGGCGGTGATCACGCGGGATTGGAACAGCGTGGCGAGCCATGTCACGTGTGCCGAGACCTCCTGCGCGACATCGGCGATGACGTGCTCGCGGGTCACCCGATACGAGAACAATGCGCCCGGCACGGCAGCCGCCACGAAGGCCGCGAGCGCCGCGACTGCCAATCTCGTTCTGATTCGCATGGGTGCCGTCAAAACTCCCGCGCTGCCGGGCACCGCCCAAGGGCGACCGACACCGCAGACAACTTGTTGATTTCTCGACGCGACATCCGCTGTTCGGCCATCCTCCCGGCAACCAGCCCCGGCAGGGAAGCGGCCTCGCATCGGGCAGGCTTAGATTCAGTCGGGTCGATTCACGAAGCGTGCCATGGTGCCGCGCGGAGATTTGGCCGTTCACGGTCCCGGACCCCGGGGCCCGCCTCGCCGGACCACCGGGCCCGCACCCGCCCGTCCCCGGCGCACCATCGCCTGGCGTCCGCCAGCGCGCGTCACCCCGGCCAGACATCCGGTGGCCGGCCCGGCGCACGTATCAGCCAGCAACGATGGATCGTCGCGTTGCGGGCGAAATCCCGGGGGATCGTCCGCTCGCTCAGGTCCTCGATCCGCAATCCCGCGAGGCCGGCAAGGTCGAGGTGGAAGCGCTGCCGGTTGGTGGAGAACACCAGCACGCCGTCCGCGGCGAGCAGGCGCGCGGCCTGGCGCACGAGCGTCGCGTGGTCGCGCTGCACATCGAAGGTCGACTGCATGCGCTTGGAGTTCGAGAAAGTCGGGGGGTCAAGAAAGATCACGCCGTATCGCCGCGCCCGCGGGTCGCCGGCCTGCTGCTCCAGCCACCACAGGCAGTCGGCCTGTACTAGTACGTGGACGCGCGGATCGATGCCGTTCAGCGCGAAATTCCGCCGCGCCCAGTCGAGATAGGTCGCGGACATGTCGACCGAGACGGTCGAGCGCGCCCCCGCCAGCGCGGCGTACACGCTGGCGGTGGCCGTGTAGCAGAACAGATTCAGCATGTCGCGGCCGCGTGCGAGCTCGCCCACCATCGCGCGCGTCAGCCGGTGATCGAGAAAAAGTCCGGTGTCAAGATAATCGCTGAAATTCACCAGCAGGCGGCATGGCCCCTCTCTCACCTCGTGGAAGGCCCTGGTCTGCGCCTGCCGTTCGTATTGCACCGCGCCGCGCTGGCGCTCACGCCGCTTCAGAAACACCTGCTCGCGGCTCACGCCGAGCGTCGGGGGGATGGCGTTCAGCATGTCGCGCAGCCGCTGGCGCGCCTTGTCCTCGGCCACCGTTCGCGGCGGCGCATATTCCTGCACGACGAGGTACGGCTCGGTGCTCCGATACAGATCGATGGCGGCGGCATACTCGGGCATGTCGGCATCGTAGATTCGATAACACGTGACGCCTTCCCGCTCCGCCCACGGCTTCAACGCCTGCATGTTCTTGCGCAGCCTGTTGGCGAACATCTGCGAGCCTTTGCCCAAGGGCCGCTCGCCGGCGGCCTGGGCGCGTTCCTCCCGGGAGACCTCGAAATGCTCCGGCGCGACGGTGAATCGCAGCAGCCGGCACTCGATGGCGCCGTTGTAGAAGGTGTGCACACGGCGCGCCTTCAGGCCGATCAACCTGCCCAGCGGCGGATTGCCGGTGAAGACCGCCGCCTCCCATCCCTGGTAGCGCGCGCGCAGCATTCCGCCCAGCCGCGCGTACAGCGTCCTGAGCTCCCCGCTCTCGCCGAGACGCTCGCCATACGGGGGATTGACCGCGAGCAGGCCGGTCGGAACCTCCGGTGCCGGCACGGCGGCGACCTCGAGCCTGTCGATGCGGACATGCCCGGCGACGCCGGCGGCCGCCACGTTCTCGCGCGCGGCGCGCACGGAGCGCGTGTCGGCGTCGAAACCGCGCATCGACGGGATCCGCCGCTCCCCGTCCGCGGCCCGCGCCTCGGCCTCCTCGCGCACGCGCTGCCACAGCAGCGGCACGTGACCCAGCCAGCGATCGAAACCGAAATCCCGCCGCAGCAGTGCCGGCGCGCGATCGCCGGCGATCCACGCCGCCTCGACGAGCAGGGTGCCCGAGCCGCACATCGGATCGACGAATCCGCCGCCGCCGCGCGCGATCTCCGGCCACCCCGCCCGCAGCAGGATCGCGGCGGCAAGATTCTGCTTCAGCGGCGCCACGACCGTGTCCTCGCGATATCCACGGCGGTGCAGGCTCTCTCCGGAAAGATCGACGGCGACGCTCGCCACGTCGCGGTCGATGAAGACGTTGATGCGCAGGTCGGGCCGTTCGAGATCCACCGACGGGCGCACGCCATGGCGGGCGCGGCGTTGATCGGCGATCGCGTCCTTCACGCGCTGGGCCGCGAACTGCGAGTGCCTCAGGCGGGAACCGCGAACGTTGACGTCGACCGCCAACGTTCCCCCGGCGGCCAGATGATCGTCCCAGTCGACAGCCTGTACCCCGGCATGGAGCGCATCGGCATCGGGCGCTGCGAAGCGGCTCAACTGCAGCAGCACGCGGCTGGCCGTGCGCGACCACAGGCAGGCGCGATAGCCGGCCTCCAGCGTGCCGGCGAACAGCACCCCGGCAGTCACCTCGCGAATGTGCCCGGCGCCGAGCGCGCGCAATTCATCCGCCAGCAGGCTGGTGACTCCCTTGGGCGCGGTGGCGAAGAAGCTGTGGGTAGGGCTGCTCTGCACGACTGCCGCATTCTACGGAATGCGCGGCCGCGCCCCTAACGCGTCTGCGCGCCCCTGGGTTCTCGCAGGACGCTGCCGCCGTCGCCGGCCAGCGCCTCGCCGTTGACATGAGCGGCCGCCGGGGACTCCAGGAACACCATGGCCGCCGCCGCCTTCTCAGGAAGTCCGGCGCGCGCGGGTTGCGCGGACGACCTCGTCCCGCAGCGTCCGCAACAGCCCGGAGCGGCCGTCGCGGTAGAAGAGATTGAACGACTCGAAGGGGATGAGACGGCCGTCGGGCTGGACGATATGGACGCATGACTTCTTCAGGGCACGGATGTCCAGCGACAGCGCGTCCATGAACTGCACGACGAGGACGCGGAAGACGTTGCGATACGTCAGCGCCGCGGGCGCGCTGACGCGGGGCAGGCAGCACATCAGCTCGGCAAGGCAATTCGCCTGCGAGGCCGGCGAGTGGTCGGTCGAAAAGAGGTCGAAGACGCGCCGCCTCAATTCGCCGTCGTGCTCGAAGGTGATCGTGTTGCGGTCGCCCTCGACCAGGACCGCGGGGTCGAGGTAGCGCGTGAGCGCCACGACCTCACCCCCGACCTTCAGCGCATAACCCATGGCCAGTGTGTCCGGGTTGCAGGGCACGGGCAGAATGTCCGCGGCCGTGAACACGCCCGACTGCTCGGCGATGCGGCGGCGAATCTCGCTCACCGTCAGCCGATTGATTCTCGCCTCGTAGCCCTGCACGCGGCCGGCGTCCTGTATCGGCTGCAACGTCACCCCGCGCACGCAGGACTGCCCGAGCGCGTAGCCGATGATATCGCCGATCTCCCCGTCGTTGACGCCCTTCTTCAGCGTCACCACCAGCGTGGTGGAGATGTCGAACTCGTTGAGATGCTGCAGCGCCTGCTCGCGCACGCCGGTGAGATCCGCGCCGCGCATCTCCTTGAGCACCTCCGGCCGGCGCGAATCGAACTGCAGGTAGACCTCGAAGGCCCGCCGGTATTCGGACAGCCGGGCGCAGAACTCGCGGTCCTGCGCCAGCCGCACGCCGTTGGTGTTGACCATCAGGTGCCGCACGCCACGCGCGCGGGCCGCATCGAGCACTGCGAAGAAATCCGGATGCAGCGTCGGCTCGCCGCCGGAGAGCTGCACGACGTCCGGCTCGCCCTCGTTGGCGACGATGGCGTCGAGCATGCGCTCGATCTCGGGCAGCGTCCGGTAGCTCGCGCGCTCCGGCCCCGAGTTCGCGTAGCAGATCGGGCAGCGAAGGTTGCAGTGATCGGTCAGTTCCAGCAGCGTGAGGCAGGAGTGCTGCATGTGATCCGGGCACAGGCCGCAGTCGTAAGGACAACCGTATTGCATGCGGGTGTTGAACGTATTCGGCATCTCCGGCGGCTTGATCCACAGCTCGCGGCACTGCCGATAGTAGTCGGCATCGTCGCTGACCAGCACCCGTTCCGTGCCGTGGGCAGGACACCACTTCTCCATGTAGGCCTTCCCGTCCTTCAGCAGGATCTTCGCCTCGATCACGCGCAGGCAGGTCGTGCACACCGCGCTGGTGGTGTCGTAGAAAAGGTACGGCCTCGCCTTGCGGCTCATGCGCGCGCCGCCTCGCGCCGCAGCAACTGCGCAAGGAGCAGCGGCAGGTAGAGCACCAGCGCCACCGCGCAAACGATCTGTATGCCGCTCAGGCCCATGGGATAGGCGTACGGGACGGGCTTGAGCGCGTCGACGAGCAGCCTCCATGACAGGTAGCCGGCAAGGAGCATCTTGAACATCAGGCCCGGGGAGGCCGCCAGCCGCGCGCGCGCGCGTCGGAACGCCCACCAGAGCAACCCCGCGAACAGGATCTCGTAGAGCTGGGTGGGATGCCGCCTTATTCCGTCGCCGAAATCGATACCCCATGGCAGGCTGGTCCGGACGCCGAAGGTTTGATCGTGAAGACCGGCGAGCAGGCATCCGAGGCGCCCGATCGCGATCCCCAGCAGGATCGGGAAGACGAAATGATCTCCGGTGGAATGGCGCACGCCCGCGACCGCCTTGCCGAGTTCGACGCCGAGATAGCCGCCCACCAGACCGCCGACCATCGACTGTCCGCCCACGAAGAACTGCACGACGCCGGAGTCCGGATCCCAGAGCTGCGGATTCTCCACCCAGAACACTGCCTTGTTGCCGATCGCCGCGCCGAGCAGGCACCCGGTCAGCACCGCGTAATTCTGCGGCTGCAGGGCGCCGCGCAACCCATGCAGCTCGCGCTCGTGAAAATACAGCCGGGCGCCGGCGAGGATGGCGGCCCACTCGAAGGCCGCATGCAGGAGCAGCGCGTACTCAGGAGCCATCAGCGCCTGACCGTGGCCGGAACAAGGCTCGCTTCACGACCCAGAAGATCCACCCGAACAGCGCGGCCAGCGACCCCAGCACGCCAATGAGCAGCCAGTCCGCCATTCCCGGCGGGTGATACTGGGCGCTGAATTCGTAGTAGATGTAGCCGCAGATGCCGGTGCCGGCAACCAGGCAGAACAGTCCCAGCAGGATGAGCACACGGATGACCCACCACAGCGCCGTGAAGATCGCTTCCATGCGCCAACCTAGGGGCCGTCGCTCGGTGATGCAGGCTCTATGGGCGCCGCCGCGCCCCCGGCCCCGGCGTCCGGTCGCCGATTCAGCGAACGCCAAAGCAGCCGTGTCAGGAAATACGACGGCACGGCGAACAGCAGCGAGATGCCCATTATCTGCATGCCGACATCGGCGTCCTCGAACGACCACACCGCACCGCACAGGGTGCATATCCCGCCTCCCACCAGCCCCACGATCGCCAGCGCCAGCACCAGGACCTTGAGGATGATGACAACTGCCTGCATCGCTCGCGCGCTCCGGCCATTATTTGCGTTCACTATACACGGGGGGCCAGGCCCGCGGCAGACGCGGCCGAATGTTACAGGCGCGTTTCACGGGCCGACTCCGCCCCCACGGCCAGGAAGACGACTCACGTGCCATGCCCGGCCTTGCCGAGCACGGCGCGCACGACGTCGCTGTGCGCCCGCGCCCGGTACGGACGCTTGCCCATCCGCCCGATGTCGATGATGTCGCCGGCCAGACAGGGATGATCGCACTCGATCGCGCACAGGAACTCGAGCAGGACTTCGGCGCTGCAGCCGCGCAAGCCCGGATGCACGCCGGGGATCCAGGCCGCCTGGCAGCGCCTCGGCGTGGTGTGCGTGATATTGTCCATCCTGTCGGACATCGCCATTGATTGATTCAGCGTTGGTGAGCGATTATTTCCGGCTGGTGCGGATTGCAGGGTATCTCTGTCACATCCTCCCGTCCCGGAGCGGAGAAGCGAGGCGACGCCGGTCGAAGAGATGAACACGAACCCCTTCAAGGGCAGGACCGGCCTGGTCCGGGTCTGGAACGCCCTCCACTATTCGCTGGACGGCCTGGCGAGCGCCTATCGCCACGAACCCGCGTTCCGGCAGGAGACCTGGCTCGGCGCGGTCATGGCCGTCGTCGCGGTACTGCTGCCGGCGAGCCTGGTGCAGACGGCGCTATTGCTGGGGAGCGTGCTGCTGGTGCTCATCACCGAACTGCTGAATTCGGCGGTGGAGGCAGTCGTCGATCGCGTGTCCGCGGAACGTGACGATCTCGCGAAGCGGGCCAAGGACATGGGCAGCGCGGCCGTCTTGATGAGCCTGGCCAACTGCATGATCGTCTGGGCTCTGGTGCTCGCCGACATTCTCTCCAACTGAGCCGGTCAGCGCCGCGCGCCGCCGGGGGCGATTCCTGCTCCCCGGCGATGTATCGCCGCGGCTAGCGCAGGAACGTCGCCGCCAGCCCCAGGAAGATGAAAAAGCCCATGCTGTCGGTGATCGCGGTGAGCATGACGCTGCTGCCCATCACCGGGTCGCGTCCCAGCTTGTGCAGCGTCAGCGGGAAGATCACTCCGGCCAGGGCGCCCATCAGCAGGTTGAGTGCCATCGCAGCGACCATGACGGCGGCCAGCGGGACGTTGTTGTAGAAGAGGTACGCGAAGAAGCCGACGACCAATCCCCACACCAGACCGTTGACGAGGCTGATGCCGATCTCCTTGAACAGCAGCCGGTAGAAATTCCCGGTGTTGATCTGGTTCAGGGCCAGCCCGCGGATCACCAGCGCCACGGTCTGGTTGCCCGAGTTGCCGGCGATGCTCGCCACGATCGGCATGAGCGCCGCCAACGCGACGAGCCGCTCGATCGTGCCCTCGAACAGTCCGATGACGCGCGAGGCGATGAAGGCGGTCATGAGATTCAACACCAGCCAGGTCCAGCGGTTTCGGCTGCTCTTCCACACCGAACCGAACAGGTCCTCGTTCTCCCGCAGACCCACCAGGCTCAGGCGCTCGCGCTCGGCCGATTCGTTCACGTAGTCCATCACCTGGTCGACGCTCAGCACGCCCACCACCTGGTTGTGGATGTTCACGACCGGGGCGGTACGCAGGTCGTAACGCTCGAAGGCCTGCACGGCATCGCGCGCGGACTCGTCGGTGCGGAATAAAACCGGCTCCAGGAGCATCACGTCCCCGACCATTACCTCGGGGTCGTGGATCAGCAGGCGCTTGACCGGCAGCACGCCTTTCAGCACGCCGGCGCGATCGACGACGATGATCTGATCGATCTGCTCCGGCAGGTCCTTGCGCTTGCGCAGGTAACGAAGGACCACCTCGATCTCGATATCGTCGCGCACGCTCAGCACATCGAGATCCATCAGCGCGCCGACACTTCCCTCGGGGAACGAAAGCACGTCCTGCAGCTCCGCCCGATCCTTGCGGTCGAGGGAGTTGAAGAGCTCGAAGACGGTATCCCTGGGCAGGCTCGGAACGAGGTCGGCGATCTCTTCGGGATCCAGGTGTTCGGCGGCGGCGATGATCTCCCTGCTCGGCATCTCGCCGAGCAGTCCCCCGCGCACCGCCTCCGAGAGTTCCAGCAGCACTGCGCCGCGCGCCTCGGGACGGACGAGGCCCCATACCAGCCGGCGCCGCTCCAGTGGCAATCCCTCGAGCACGTAGGCGATGTCGGCCGGGTGGGACTGCTGCAGACGGCGTTCGACATCGACGTGCTGCTGCCGCAGCAGGAGATCCATCGCCAGTTCATGGCCCGTGGTGTCCTGGCGGGCGGTCAGCTCGCTCACCATCTCCTGCTTGTTAAGCAGTTCCTCGATCTCCTCGAGAGTCACCCTCACGTCACGGGGATGTTTCAGTTCCTCCTGCACGCTTGCCGTCACGTTTGCCACCCCGCGCCCCGGATCATCTCTTTCAATTGCCAGCGCGCCATTCTATTACCGGCGCATTAGCCATGTGACACCATCGGCAGGAATTGTTCAATGATCGTCCCCGCCCTCGGCCCATCGCAGCGCCACGCTCCGCGAGCGGGACGGCAATCCAAACCCTTTGCCGGTGCCGATCGCGCCGCTACACTGGACGCATGAATCGCGCATCCGCCCAACGTTTCGTCCGCGAGCTGTGGGACGCCTCGGTGGTCCCCGAGCTCGTCGAGTACATCAGGATTCCCAACAAGTCGCCGGCGTTCGATGCGGACTGGCAGGCGCACGGGTACATGGAGGAGGTCGTGCGGCGGTTCGAGCGCTGGGCGCGCGGCGCCGGGGTACGCGGGCTGCTGCTCGAGGTCGTCAGGCTGCCGGGCCGCACCCCACTCATATATATGGAAATCCCGGGGGCCGGCGGGGACTCCGTGCTGCTCTACGGCCATCTCGACAAGCAGCCGGAGATGACCGGCTGGCGCGAGGGCCTGGGCCCCTGGACGCCGGTGATCGATGGAGACCGGCTGTACGGCCGGGGCGGCGCCGACGACGGCTACGCGATGTTCGCCTCACTGACGGCCATCATGCTGTTGCAGGAGCAGAGCATCCCGCACGCGCGCTGTGTCGTCATCATCGAAGCCTGCGAGGAGAGCGGCAGCTTCGATCTGCCCTTCTACATCGACGCGCTGCAGGAGCGCATCGGCAGCCCGTCGCTGGTCATCTGCCTGGACTCCGGCTGCGGCAATTACGATCAGCTCTGGGTCACCACCTCGCTGCGTGGGCTCATCGGCGGGGTGCTCGAGGTCGAGGTGATGCGCGAGGGCGTGCACTCCGGCGCCGCCAGCGGCGTCGCGCCCGGCTGTTTCCGCATCCTGCGGCAGCTGCTGGAGAGGCTCGAGGCGGCCGAGGACGGAAGGATCGTTGCGCACGAGTTTCACGTCGAGATACCCACGCATCGGGTCGCGCAGGCGCGGGCCGCCGCCGCCGTGCTGGGCGACGTAGCGCGCAAGTTCCCCTTCTCCCGGGGCGTGCGGCCGGTGACCGAGGATGGTCCGGAACTCATCCTCAACACGACCTGGCGGCCGGCGCTTGCGATCACCGGCGCCGGCGGACTGCCGGCGATCGCGAACGCGGGCAACGTCGCGCTGCCGGCGAACTCGATAAAGATCTCGCTGCGCCTGCCGCCGGGCTGCGAAGGCGGCCAGGCCTCGCAGGCGCTCAAGGCGCTGCTCGAGCGCGATCCGCCCTACGACTCGCGGGTGCGCTTCACGCCCGACTGGGCGGCGAGCGGATGGGATGCGCCCGCCGAGGCGCCGTGGCTCACGCGGGTGCTGGAATCCTCCTCACAGGCGTACTTCGGGAAGCCCGCCGTCTACATGGGCGAGGGCGGCACCATCCCGTTCATGGCCATGCTGGGCGAGAAGTTTCCGGCCGCGCAGTTCCTCATCACCGGCGTCCTGGGGCCGCAGTCCAACGCGCATGGGCCGAACGAATTCCTGCATATACCGACCGCGAAGCGGCTCACGTGCTGCGTCTCCGAGGTGCTCGCGGAGCACCATCGCCAAGCCGGTGGTTGAATCCGGCGCGGCGGACGGACCTCTCGGCATGCAGGGCAGACAAGGACTCACGGGGGCAGAACACATATGAAAGCCGGTGTGATCGGATTGGGCGCAATGGGCGCGCACATGGCCGTCAACCTCGAGAAGGCCGGCCTGCTGGCGGCGATCTGGAATCGTACTGCGCAAAAAACGGCGGCATTGCCGATCGGAGCGGGCGTGCTGCGGGCGGACTCGCCACGCGAAGTCGCGGCCGCCGCGGATGTCATCGTCACCTGCGTCTCGCGCGACGCCGACGTCCTGGAGGTGGTCGATGCGATGATCCCCGGCATCCGGCCGGATACGGTCGTCTGCGACACCTCGACCGTCAGCGCGGCCACCGCGAGAGAGGCGGCGCACAGGCTCGCCGCGCACGCGGCGCACTTCCTCGACTGCCCGGTCTCGGGCGGCGTGGAAGGCGCCCGCGATGCAAAGCTCGCGATGATGGTCGGCGGGGACGGGGCGGCCCTCGAGCGGGCCCGGCCGCTGCTCTCGACGATCGCCGCGAAGATCGTGCACATGGGGCCGAGCGGCAGCGGCCAGGCCACCAAGGCGGTCAACCAGATCATGGTGGCCGGAATCAATCACGCCGTGACCGAGGCGCTCGCCTTCGGCGCGGCCATGGGCCTGGACATGGAAAAGGTGATCGCGGTCGTGGGCAGCGGCGCGGCGGCCAACTGGTTCCTCGACAAGCGCGGCCGCACGATGCTCGCCGGCACCTACGCTCCCGGATTCAAGCTGGCGCTGCACCACAAGGACCTCACGATCGTGCGGGACATGGCCAGGGAAAGGCTGGCCGGCTCCCTCGCCGTCGTGGACGCCACGCTCGAGGACTACGAGCGGCTCATGTCCGAAGGGCACGGCGACGAGGACATCTCCGCGCTCTATCGCCTCAAGCGTTCCCAGTACAACTGAACGCGGCGACGGTGGCCGGCGGCCCCGGAACTCCGCCCGTTCCCGGCGGACTAACAGCCTCGTAGCGCCAAGGTTGACGCCCCCGCGGCGTTGTGGAACATTGGCGCGCCGCTGCGGACCGCCTTCGGCGAGCCTGGCTTCAGCCAGCGGCGATAACCATTGATACTCGCTCAGATCCGGCGCCGGGCGATGCCCCGGGCACAGAGAACCGGAACGGGAGCCTTTCATGTCATACGCAATAGAAGTCCGGAACCTGAGCAAGAGCTTCGGCAGCCTGCACGCGGTGCGGGACATCTCCTTCAACGTCGCACGCGGCGATGTGCTTGGATTTCTTGGCCCCAACGGGGCCGGCAAGTCCACCGCGATGAAGATGATCACCGGCTTCCTCGAGCCCACCGCCGGGCGCGTGCGGGTTTGCGGCCACGACCTGCAGGAGGAGCCCGTGCAGTTGAAGAGCAGGATCGGCTACCTCCCGGAGGGCGCGCCCGCCTACGGGGAGATGACACCCGTGAGCTTCCTCGAATTCATCGGCGAGATCCGCGGCCTGCGCGGGCGGCATCTGCAGGACCGCATCGGCGAGGTGATTCGCAGCATCCATCTCGAGGCCGTGCTCGAGCAGCGCATCGAGACGCTCTCGAAGGGTTACAAGCGGCGCGTCGGCTTGGCGCAGGCGATCCTTCACGACCCGGAAGTGCTGATCATGGACGAGCCCACCGACGGCCTGGACCCCAACCAGAAGCACGAGGTGCGCACGCTCATACGGGAGATGGCCAGCACCAAGGCGATCATCATCTCCACGCACATCCTGGAAGAGGTCGACTCCGTGTGCACACGCGCGATCATCATCGCCGGCGGCCGGCTGCTGTTCGAGGGCACGCCGGGGGAGCTGGAGGCGCGGTCGCGCCTGCACAATGCCGTCACGCTGTCGGTGAACCGCGATTCCTTCGCAGCGCAGCGGGAATTGAGCGCGCTGGGAAACGTCGACAGCGTGGACATCAGGACCGACAGCAGCGGCAACACCCGCCTCACCGTCGTCCCCGCTGCCGGCACGAACATCATCAACGAGGTCACCGACTTCGTCCGGACCCGCGGCTGGACTGCGACGGAGGTCCGGGTCGAGTCCGGGCGTCTGGATGAGGTCTTCCGCACGATCACCACGCAGCAGACGAGCGGAGGGGCGCGCACGTGAATAACATCCTTTCTATCTTCAAGCGCGAACTGCGCGGCTACTTCGCCACGCCCGTGGCGTACGTCTTCATCGTGATCTTCCTGTTCCTCACCGGGATATTCACCTTTTACATCGGCGGATTCTTCGAGCGCGGGCAAGCGGATCTCGAGCCGTTCTTCCGGTTCCATCCGTGGCTGTACCTGTTCCTCATTCCTGCCATCTCCATGCGCCTTTGGTCCGAGGAGCGGAAAAGCGGCACCATCGAACTGTTGATGACGCTCCCCGTGACGCTGGGCGAGGCGGTGCTGGGCAAGTTTCTCGCGGCCTGGTGCTTCACTGCGATCGCCCTGGCACTGACTTTCCCGATGTGGCTCACCGTCAATTACCTGGGCAACCCGGACAACACGGTCATCCTTTTCGGCTATCTCGGCAGCCTGCTGATGGCGGGCGGGTTTCTCGCCATCGGCTCATGCCTGTCCGCGCTGACGAAGAATCAGGTCATCGCCTTCGTCATCAGCGTGGTGATCTGCTTCCTGATCATCCTGAGCGGCTATTCGATCGTGCTGGACTTCTTCCGCGCCTGGGCCCCGCAGGCGGTCGTCGACGCGATCAGCTCCTTCAGCTTCCTCACGCACTTCGATTCCATCAAGAAGGGCGTGATCGACGCGCGCGACGTGCTGTACTTCGGCACCCTGATGGCGTTCTGGCTGTACGCGAACACGCTGGTCATCAACGTGAAGAAGGCCGGCTAGGTCCGACGAGGAAAACGAGACATGAACACACGGTTATTGTCCGGCGGCGGCCTGCTGCTCGCGCTGGTGGCTTTCCTGGCCGTCAACATCATCGGCAACCAGACGCTCACCTCGATGCGGCTGGACGTCACGGAGAACAGGCTGTTCACGCTGTCGCAGGGCACGCGCAACATTCTCGATTCGCTCAAGGAGCCGATCAATCTTCGCTACTTCTTTTCCAACAAGCTGCTGGCCGGCTATCCGGATCTGCAGACCTATGGCGTGCGGGTTCGCGATCTGCTCGAGGAGTACGCGAGCCGCTCGGGTGGACAGATCAAGCTCACCGTCATCGATCCGGAGCCGTTCTCGGAGGCCGAGGATCAGGCGGTGGCCTTCGGCATCCGGCAACTGCCGGTGAGCGAGGTCGGCGACATGGCCTACTTCGGCGTGGTCGGCACGAACTCCGTCGATCAGGAGATCGCCATCCCCTTCTTCGACCCGAGCCAGGAACAGGCGCTGGAGTATGACCTGACCAAGCTCGTCTACAACCTCGCGCACCCGAAGAAGCGCGTGGTCGGCGTCATCAGCGGCCTGCCCATCTTCGGCACGCCGGACCCCTACGGCCGGCCGGCCCAGCCGTGGACGGTGGTACCGGTGCTGCGCGAGGCCTTCGACCTGCGCGAGCTGCGCACCGACCTCGTCAGCATCGACAAGGACATCGACACCCTGGTCGTGATCCATCCGCAGAATCTGTCGGAGGAGACGCAGTACGCGATCGACCAGTTCGTGCTGAAGGGCGGCAAGGCGATGGTGTTCGTCGATCCCTCCGCCGAGAACGACAGCACGGCGCCCGACCCGGCCAATCCCACACTGCTGCCCGAGCACAAGTCGGATCTGCCCAAGCTGCTCAAGGCATGGGGACTGAAACTCCTCGAAGGCAAGGTCGCCGCCGACACCGATGCGGCCATCCGCGTGTCATACACCGGCAATCGCGGCCCGCAGGAAATCGAGTATCTGCCGTGGCTGCACCTGGAGGAGAAGAACCTCAATCGCGAGGACTTCACCACCAGTCAGCTCAAGCTCATCAATGTCGGCAGCAGCGGAGTGCTGCAACGGCTGGAGGGCGCCACGACCACGATCACCCCGTTGATTGAGACCGGCAGCAATTCCGGCCTGCTCGATGCCGAGGCCGTGATGATCGTGCGCGACCCGCGCGGCCTGCTCGAGAGCTTCAAGCCCGAGGGCAAGCCGCAGATGCTCGCCGCGCGCGTGACCGGCAAGGTCGCGTCGGCGTTCCCCGGCGGCAAGGTCGAGAAGGCGGGACCGGACCCGGCCGGGCAGCCGGCCGAGGGCGAGAACGCCGCGAAGGAAACGATCACCAAACCCAACCATGTCGAGGAGTCCGCCCAGCCCATCAACGTCATCGTGGTCGCCGACACGGACATGCTCGCGGACAGTTTCTGGATACGCATGCAGCAGTCGATGGGCGTGCGCGTACCCACGCCCTTTGCGGACAACGGCAATTTCCTGGTCAACGCCATCGACAACCTCGGCGGCAACAGCGACCTCATCAGCCTGCGCAGCCGCGGCAGCTCGAGCCGGCCATTCACGGTAGTCGAGAAGATCCAGAAGGACGCGGAGGCGCAATTCAGGAGCAAGGAGCGCGCGCTGCAGGACAGGCTGCAGGAGACCGAGAAGAAGATCGCCGAGTTGCAGCAGCAGAAGGACCAGAGCGCCGGGACGCTCATGAGCCCTCAGCAGAAGGCCGAGGTGGAGAAATTCAGGGCGGAGATGCTCAACACGCGCAAGCAGCTGCGCGACGTGCAGCACGACCTGCGCAAGAACATCGAGGGCCTGGGCACCAGGCTGCGGATCGTGAACATCGGCCTGGTGCCGGTACTGCTCGGCGCGTTCGCCATCGTATTCGGGCTCATGCGCCGCGCCCGGCGAACCACACCCGCGACGCGCTGATTGCCGCGAGTCGGTCGCTTTCGGAATTCATCACGGCTGTGAACAGGAACGTATGAAGAGCAAATCCCTGATCGCTGTTGCCGCAACGCTGCTGGTCGCCGGGGCGGCGTGGTACGTATCGCACCTGCGCGCGCCGGAGACCGACGTGGGCACGCCGCCGCTGTTTCCGGACCTGGCATCGAGAGTCAACGATGTCAAGCGCGTGGAGATCGATTCGCGCGCCAACCGCACGGTGCTGACCGGCGACGGCGCTGCGTGGAAGATCGAGAACCGCGACGGCTACCCGGCCAGGTTCGAGGACGTCAAACGCACCATACTCGCGCTGGGCGAGCTGAAAATCATCGAGCCGAAGACCAGGTTGCCGGAGATGTACACGCACATCGGCGTCGAGGACGTCGCCACCGAAGACTCCAAGTCCACCCAGGTGACGCTGAAGGACGCCTCCGGAGGGACGATCGCCTCGCTCATCGTCGGCAAGGAGCGCGCCGCGAGCAGCGGCCCGATAAAGGCGGCGCACTACGTACGCAAGGCCGGTGAGGAGCAGTCCTACCTCGTCGAGGGCGAACTGTCGCCGCAGTCGGACCCGCTGAGCTGGACGGATCGGATGCTGCTCAGCGTGCCCGCCGCACGCATACGCGAGATCGTGATCGAGCATCCGGGCAACGATCCGCTGCGCATGAGCCGTCAGAGGGCGGCGGACGTCGACCTCGGCCTTGACGGCGTGCCGACCGGCTACAAGGTCCGCTCGACGGCCACGGTCACCAGCCTGGCCTCGGTGCTGGAAGACCTTCGATTCGACGACGTGCGCGCCGGCAGCAATGTGACGTTCCCGGCGGATGCCATCGTCACCACGTTGAAGGGCTTCGACGGCCTCATCGCCCGGGTCAGGACCGCGACGGTGGACGGCAAGACATACAGCCGGTTTGCGTTCGATTTCGATCCCGCGGCGGTAACCGCCGATGCGGCAGAGATCGCCAAGCAGCCCGCGGTACCTGAATTGCCCCTGCCCGGCGGCGAGGACAAGGCGGACGGCGCGACGGCAGCGGCCGAGCCGGCCCAATCCGTGGCCGAGGAGGCCAGGGGCCTCAACGAGCGCGTGCAGAACTGGGTATTCGTACTGCCGGATTACAAGCAGGCCATGCTCACCAAGACCATGGACGACCTCGTCGCCAAGGTCGAGATCCAGAAGCCCGCCGGGCCTGTCGCACCGCCGCCGGACCCGCTGACGGTTGAGCACTTCGACGAGCAGGGCCGTCCGATACCACTGCCACCCGCCGCCGCGATGGCTCCCGGGTCGCCGCCGGAGATGCCGCCGGGCGGCCCGTCCACGGCGACGCCGCAGACCCCGCCTGCCTCGGCAGCGCCTCCGGCCGACGCAGCCGCCGCGCCGGATCCGCGGTAGTCAGTTCGAGGCGACCGCCTTCAGCGCAGGCTGAAGGCGGTCGTGCAGCCATGCCGCGAACTGTTGGGGCGGCAGCGGCGCGCTGTAGTAATACCCCTGCACTTCGTCGCACTTCAGCTCGCGCAACAGACGCACCTGCTTCTCGGTTTCCACACCCTCGGCGACGACGCTCAGGCCGAGACTGTGCGCCAGCGCAATGATGCCCGCGACAATGGCGCTGTCGGCATGACTGTTGGCCGATTCCATGATGAAGGAACGATCGATCTTCAGGGCGTTGATGGGAAATCGCTTCAGGTAGCCGAGCGAGGAGTAGCCGGTTCCGAAATCGTCGATCGACAGCCACAGGCCGAGCGCACGCAGCTTCTGCATCAGCCGTATGCTCGCCTCGCCCTCCTCCATCAACAGGCTCTCGGTCAACTCGAGCTCTACCAGGGCCGGGTCGATGCCGGTGCCGGTCAGCGCGTTCGCGACGATCAGATGCAGGCCGCTGTTGCGGAACTGCGCCGAGGAGACGTTGATCGCCACGCGCAGCGGCGGCAGACCGGCCTGCCGCCACTCCTGCACCTGTCTGCATGCCTCGAACATTATCCACTCGCTGATCGGAACGATGAGGCCGGTCTCCTCGGCGATCGGGATGAAAGTCGCGGGCGAGATCAATCCCTTCTCCGGATGACGCCAGCGCAGCAGGGCCTCCATGCCATCGGGCATCTCGTCGCTGGTTCTCACCTTCGGCTGGTAGTGGAGCTCGAACTGGCCTGCCACCAGCGCCCGGCGCAGGTCGCTCTCGAGCTGGAATCTGTCGGTCACGCGACGACTGATGGCCGCGGAGCTGAAGGCCCACTGGTTGCGCCCGAGGCTCTTGGCGTGATGCAGCGCGGTGTCGGCCTGCTGCAGCAGCACGTCGGCATCGGACGCATCGGCGGGGAAGCCGCTGATGCCGATGCTGGCGTTCACGGAAACCTCGTTCTCGCCCGCGGTAAACGGCAACGCCAGCGACTCGGTCAGCTTGCGCGCCAGCGCGGCCGCGTCCTCCAGCCCCTTTAGCTGGGTCAGCACGACGGTGAATTCGTCTCCGCCCGTGCGCGCCAGCATGTCACCGTCGGGCTGCAGCTCCTCGCCTACGCGCCCCATCGCGCTGCAGGGCTGTATGCAGGAGCCCAGGCGCGAGGCGACGATCTTCAGCAGGGCGTCCCCGGCGCCGTGGCCGAGGATGTCGTTGACGCGGGAGAAGTTGTCGAGATCGATCGCCATGACCACGACCACGCCCGCATTCCGCCTCGCGTGGGCAATGGACTCGGTGAGATAACGGTGCATGAGCTGGCGGTTGGGCAGCCCCGTGGTGGCGTCGAAGTTGGCGATCTTCAGCACCCTTCTTTCCATGTTGCGCCGCTCGGTGATGTCCTGCAGCGCCGCGGAGACCGCCAGGCCGGCCGGCGTCCGTACTATCTCGCCTTCCTGGTACATGATGCGCACCGTCCTGTCACGGCGGACGACGCGGTGCTCGAGGCTGTAGCCCAAGCCGGTCGTCACGGCACTGCGCAATTCGCCGGCGAACCGGACACGGTCGCGCGGGTGGATGAAGCGGAGCAGGTCGCGATTGTTCGCGACGCTGCCATCGGCGGGAATGCCGAACAGCCGGTAGACCTGCGGCGAGCAGTAGACACGCCCGGATTCCAGTTCCCACTCGAAATGACCGAGACGGGCGATGCGTTGCGCATTGGCGAGACGCGCCTCGCTGGCCCGCAGATCATCGGCCGTCGTCTTGGCGCGCAGGATGTAGCGGATGCGATGCGCCATCAGCAGATAGTTGATCGGCTTGGTCGCGAAATCGGTCGCCCCCGCCTCGTAGGCACGATTGATGGAGGCGACGTCGTCGAGCCCGGTCATCATCACGATCGGCACGTGTCTCGTGGCGCGCTCCGCGCGCAGCGCCGTGCACGCCTCGAACCCATCCATCTCAGGCATCAGCACGTCCATCAGCACGATGTCCGGCGTCCGGGCGTGCGCCTGCTCGAGCCCCTCGCGGCCGTTGCCGGCCTCCTCGACGGCAAACCCCGCGACCTCGAGCGCCTCGCGCGCGAGCGCGCGTGCCGTCACGTCGTCATCGACGACGAGCACGAGCGGCGGGCTGATCCTCATGGTTTCCATGTCGAAGGTGCTGTTCCTAGCGCTCCGCGGACGGGCCGTTGGCAAGAGCGGCTTGATCTCAGGCGGCCTGGCGGGCTACCTGCCGCAGCAGCGCATCACAGGCGGCCTTGAACTCGCACTCCAGCAGGTCCAGCTCGGCCTGGGCACCGCCCAGTTTCCCGTCGCGGCCCATCGCCTCCAGACGCCGGCAGATCACCGTCACCCGCGCCGCGCCGATATTGGCACTGCTCGATTTCATTGAATGTGCGCTGTTGCGCAAGGACGGGGCATCGGAGTTCGCGACCGCCCGCCGGATCGCCGCGAGGATCCCCGGGGAGTGCTCGATGAAAAGATGCACGATCTTCGACAGCACGTCCGGCACCCCCGGGCGCTGCAGTGCGCGAATGCGACCGATGGCCTCCAAGTCCAGAATGCCCACGTCCGCGGGGATCGCGTGCTCGGCGGCTCCGGTCGGCCCTGCGTCCGGCGCGGCGGCCGGCCCGGCATCGCGTACCGGCACGCGCGACCCCATCGGCAGCCAGCGGCTGAGGACCTCCGACAGCTCCGTGCGTCGCAGGGGCTTGGCGAGATAGTCATCCATGCCGGCCTGCAGGCAGCGTTCGCGATCCCCCTGCAGCGAGTCGGCGGTAAGCGCGATGATCGGCGGGCATTTCCCGCGGCCCTCGGTGCGCGCCCATTCGCGTATGCGACGGGTCGCGGCATAGCCGTCGAGTATCGGCATCTGGCAGTCCATCAGCACCAGGTCGTAACGGTCGCGCGCCAGGTCCATGGGCCGGCCGGTGACGGCATCCACCGCCTCCCTGCCGTCCCCCACCACGCGGACGCGGCAACCGTACCCCTCGAGGAGAGTAACGATAACCTCCTGGTTGACCGGGTTGTCCTCGGCGACCAGTACGTGCGCGGCATAGCGCGCCTCCTGGGCGGCCGACCGGGTGCACGCCGGCGCCGTCACGACGCGCCCGTCGCGCCCCAACACGCGCAGCAGGCATTTCTGCAGATCGAGCTGGCGAACCGGTCTCTCGATGTAAGCATCGACGCCGGCCGTCAGCCACTGCCGGGTGTCCTCCAGATTCGCCACGGCGGTCAGCATGATGATACGGATGTCGGCGATCGCGGGCGTCGCCTTGATGACGCGCACTAGGTCAACGGCCAGCATGCCGGGCGCGGACTGATCCAGGAGCACCGCGTCGAACGGCTGGCCGGCGGAGTTCGCCTGCTGCAGGGCCCGCAGCACGTGTTCGCCCTTCGTGACGGCGAGCCCCTTCATGCCCCAGGCCTCGAACTGCATGCGCATGGCCTCGCGCGAGCCGGCGTTGTCGTCGAGGATCAGCAGGCGCGCGCCGCGCAGGGCCTGAACGTCCTCGGTGCAGCGGACCCTCTGGTTCAAGTCCTTGGGCATTCCGAGCGTCGCCGAGAAGGTGGAGCCCTTCCCTGGAGTGCTCGTCACGCCGATCTGGCCGCCCATGAGCCTGACCAGCTGGGCGCAGATCGCAAGCCCGAGTCCGGTGCCGCCGAACTGACGCGTGGTCGAGGAGTCCACCTGCGAAAAGGCTGTGAACAACCTCGGTACCGCCTCCGGGCTGATCCCGACGCCGGTGTCGCTGACCTCCAGCCGCAGGCTCACTGTATCCGGCTCATCACGCAGCGGCACGACCCGTGTGACCACCTCGCCGGTGGTCGTGAACTTCACCGCGTTACCGATCAGGTTCACCAGCACCTGCCGCAGCCGGAAGGCATCTCCCCGCAGGGTCGTGCACAGGTCGGGCGGGCACACGGTCGTCAGGGCCAGGCCCTTGCGGTGCGCCTGCTCGGCAAACATGTCGTTGACGTCCTCGATGAGACGCCGAAGATCGAGCACCGACTCATTCAGCTCGAGTCTGCCGGCCTCGATCTTCGAAAGATCCAGCACGTCGTTGATCAGCGCCAGCAACTGCTCGCCGCAGCGATTGATCGTCTCGGCGAGGTGGCGCTGCTTGCGGTTCAGTTCGGTGGCCAGCAGCAGTTCCGTCATGCCCATAACGCCATTCATGGGCGTTCGGATCTCATGACTCATGTTGGCCAGGAACTCGGATTTCACCTGCAGCGCGCGCTCCGCGGCCCGTTTGGCGCCGCCGAGCTCCTGTTCGGTGCGCTGATGCGAGCGCACGAGCACGTCCAGATCGTGTCGCGCCGCCTTGAGCCGACGCTGCGCAGCCTCCAGCGACCGGCTCAGCCCGGCGACCTCGCGCGCGCGCCGCGCGCCTTGTGCGAGCAGGTGCAGGGTGCAGACTGCCAGCCCCACGACCAGCAGCACGAGCGGCATGCCGAGCTGCGCTTGCTGGCTCCAGAGGACCACCGAGACGAGGGCCACCACCGCCGCGGCCGCCAATGCCAGCCGCCAGCCGGGGCCGGCCGGGTCGAGCGCTTCCTCGGAGCTTCTGCCTGGTTCGATACTCATCGGGGGATCCTGACTCGGTCAGCCCCTTCCGGGACGTTCGGCGTCCGGAGCGGGAACGGGTATCGCAGGTGCCCTGGCCTGCGCCCGAGGCGTTGTGGGGCCGGGCGAATTCATCGCAGGCTTAACCACGCCGGTGCGCAGCCGCGGCACGGTCCGGATTCAGTGCCGGTGCCGGCTGACGCTCAATACCGGCAAGGCGTCGGTGGCGGCCAACAGCAGTCGATATGCGTATCGGCTGCCCGTGTCCTGCCACTGGTCGTACACACGGAAGAGATCGACCATGATCTCGTCCTCGTCGAGCGTGCGCATGACCTGCAGCACATCCATGAGCTCGACGAACCGGTCGGCCAACCGCCGGAAGATCGGGTTCGCGGTGCGGCGCGCGGCCTGCTCGAAGGCGTAACGGCCGGTGTCGACGAAGTGTCGAACGGGCAGCCCCTGCGCGAGCGCCTGGTCGGGCATCAGACCGGCGATCACCAGGCAACGGTCGCCGGCGTCGATGAGCCCCTCGGTCGTCAGCGCCTCCGAGGCGCCGCCCGTGCACAGCGCCGGCGGTTCGCCCGCCCTCTGTCCGCGCCGGGCGAAGCGGAGCAGGAGCATGACGAGGTAGCTTTCCAGGTCGTCATCCAGGCACGACTGCACCGATGCCTCCGCGGCGGTGACCAGGGCCCGCCAATGGGCGGTGTCACGAGTATGGAGGGCGAGCGAGCTCATGGTTCGAAACTCCTGTGGTTACCCGTTCCTTATCGACGGCTGGCGACCTTTCTTGAACAACGGCGCGCATGCGCCGCGCCTGCGCGCGCCGCCGCCGTGCCGCGGCCTGCTGCCACGGGGTATACTTTGCCTTCCGCAGCGCACAGCATATGCCGTCGCCGCCGCCGCCCAGCCTGATTATTCGCGCGAAAAACAAGGCTAATTGAGATAGTGACCACCAACTTCGACGCATCTGCACAGGCCGCGCACGACAGTTTCCAGGGGCTGATACAGGTCCTGCAGACCTACTGGGCGGGACACGGGTGTGCCATCGAGCAGCCGTACGACATGGAGGTCGGGGCGGGCACCTTCCATCCCTCGACCTTCCTGCGCGCCGTCGGTCCAGAACCCTGGCGGGCAGCCTACGTGCAGCCCTCGCGACGCCCGACCGATGGCCGCTACGGTGCCAATCCCAATCGGCTGCAGCGCTACTTTCAGTTCCAGGTGAACCTCAAACCCTCTCCCGCGAATCTGCAGGAACTCTACCTGCAGTCGCTGCGCGTCATCGGCATCGATCCGCTGGTGCACGACATCCGCTTCGTGGAGGACAACTGGGAGTCGCCGACGCTCGGCGCCTGGGGCCTGGGGTGGGAGGTCTGGCTCAACGGCATGGAGATCAGCCAGTTCACCTATTTCCAGCAGGTCGGCGGCCTGAACTG
>WBZR01001010.1_pt1 | contig 38894 bp, 31 predicted proteins | sample 5204231 | NCBI WGS metagenome assembly WBZR01 (sample SAMN12412403, study PRJNA552823) | activated sludge metagenome | isolation source: activated sludge from anammox sidestream of wastewater treatment plant... | place: USA: Virginia | collected 2017-08 | reverse complement strand
TTTCTCTGCTCCAGAGCAACACTATGGGGTCGCTAACTACGGGAAAGCCGTATGGTTTAAAAGGATACTTTGTCACGTTGTCCAAAGTATCTGGCGACGATTGGGGGTTGGAGGCGGTTCGCCTCCTCCCTACCAGCTAGGGAGTTGAGGGATTTCTGGAAGGGATAGGGCAGGAACTTCTTAACCGGGTTTACCGACCGTTGCCCAATAGAAAGGTCGAGATACCGAAAGGGAATGGAAAGACCCGAATACTTGGGATACCGACGGTCAAAGACCGGGTAGTGCAGGGAGCGTTAAAGCTTTTATTGGAACCGATATTTGAGGCGGACTTCAAGGACTGTTCGTACGGTTATCGTCCCAAACGTCATGCGCATCAGGCAATCGACAGGGTGACGAAAGGGATACTGCATGGCCTTACCAGAGTGGTGGATGTAGACCTGAGCGGATACTTCGACAACATAAGGCATCATATCCTGTTGGAGAAGATAGCCCGGCGGGTGCAGGACGATGATATCATGCACCTGATAAAACTCATCCTGAAGGCAAATGGGGAGAAGGGAGTGCCGCAGGGCGGGATCATATCGCCACTGTTGTCGAACCTTTACCTCAACGAAGTGGATGAGATGATGGAGCGGGCACGGGAAGTAACCCGCCGCAACGGGTACTACAATCTTGAATTTATCCGGAGTGCAGATGACATGGTCATACTTATTCACGGGCATCCGAAAGAGAACTGGTTACTACAGAAAGTACAGAAGCGATTCAAAGAGGATCTGGACAAATTGCAGGTACAGATGAACCGGGAGAAGACGAAGGTCGTGAATCTCAAAGAAGGAGGATGTTTTAGTTTTCTGGGATTTGACTTTCGACTTACCAGAAACCGCGAAGGCAAGACCTATGTCAGCAAGACGCCTCGTAAGAAGAAACGACAGGAAATCGGCAAGAAGATAAAGGCAGCGCTCAAGACAAACTGGAACAAGCCATTAAAAGAAGTGATACAAACAGTCAATGCAGTAATCAGGGGCTGGGTGAATTACTTCAGGATAGGCAATAGCAACAGTACCTTCAACAAGGTCAGGAATTATATAGAGATGAAGGTGAGAAAGTTTGTCATGCGCAGAAAGAAACTGAAAGGCTTTGGCTGGAGGATGTGGAGTAGGGAAGAGATATACGGAAAATGGGGTTTGTACAATGACTACCGGATACGGTATGTTTTCCCGAAAGCAAATCCAAGCCGATAGGTGCATATGCCTTGTTGCGAAGAGCACAGGAAAGCCGTATGAGGGAAAACCTCACGTACGGTTTGACGAGAAGATGCTGGAAATAGGGTATGGTTGAGATAGTGTGACACTCTCAGAGGAAACGGAGAGAAACGGGGAACACAAACCTCGGCCTGTAGCCACTACGCCAGTGTTTTACTCTACACAAATAGGTTGTATTTGATATAATATTGCAATGTCAAGACCATTGCGAATACAATACGAAAATGCATTATATCATGTAACCTGCCGGGGTAACGAGCGGAAGTCAATATTCAAGAATGACCACGACAAGAAACTGTTTCTTGCGTTGTTGAATGATGGGATGAAAACATATAATATCATTCTGTATTGTTACGTCCTCATGGATAATCATTTCCATATGCTTTTAGAAACACCCCTTGCCAATCTCAGTGAATTTATGAGATGGTTTAACATTACCTAGTGTCTGAACGAAAACGCACTTTTTGTAAAAGTGCGAGGGCGATTTTCTCCTTACCAAGAGATAATTTTAAAATTTGAGGTTGGGTTTTTGCTATAAATGCGGTTCTTTTACACGCCTCCCTTGTTTTTCCCTTTATTTTAGCCTTGTTTTGGCGTACCTGCCTCCTGGCAGACTGTTTTTCTTCGTGTTTTTTGTTTGCTTAGGCAGCTTTTTGCGACTTTTCGCACTGCTTCCGTGCCTTCTCCTGCAGCACGTTTCCCAGCTTGTGCAAATTCGCAGCTAACACGCCCATTGCACAATATCTTTTAAAGGCATGCAACCCTTTGTCCGGACACCTATCCAAGCCGTGATGCTCCAAACGATTGATATCCGATTCTACCGCCGAGTGCTTGTGCCTTAGCTTCTTAAACGTCTCCCCCGATTCCTCTTCCTGTTCCGCCTTATTCTTCTTGCCCTTCTTGGGCATAATTACCGCAGGTATGTACAAACCCAGCAACTCTTTATTCTCTTTCTTGTAAAAACCTTTATCAAAACTTATACTCTTTATTGTGCCGTCTCCGTAGCGGCTCAACAACCTATCTGCCAACGGAATTGCCAACGATACATCCGCCTGTTTTTCTCCTACCACATAGTCCACGATGAAACCCCACTGATCGCTTGTTACCAGAATATTATGTCCCAATTCTACCCTTTTGTTTGACTTGCCTTTGTACAGCCACTCCGTATGCGGCTCAAACAACGAATGAACCTTTTCTGCTGCCGGTATTACCTCATCCAGGATCACCCTTCTCTCTACAAGGTCTATCTGTTTATTCAACATCCCGTGAAAATACTCCAGTGTCCCTATTTTCCCTGCATGCTTGTCTACCTGGTTCGTCGTTGGCACCTTGTCGTAGATGGCTAACAGACTAGCTCCTATCTTTTCACTCAAACTCCTCGATAATTCCAAGTAACTCCTCACATGCTCTTCCTTGTTTTTCCCCCCGCTGCTTGACGCCTTTGCGCTTATCCTCATCAGCTTTTTTAACTCTCTCCTCCAATATTTGCTCTTGCGCCATCCTTTCCCCGCCAGGATGCCTTCCTCTATTGCATCCTCTATCATGTCCAGACTCTTGCGTCCCGCATCCCACAATAAATTCATATCTGTCGGAAAGTGTACATTCGTCTCTAACACATACGTATCCACCTTAATACACAGTCCTTCGTCTTTTTTTTTAACCAACTGATGCCCCGATGATATCACCACTTCATTTATCTGCCTGAGGGTCTCCTCATCCAATAAACTTATATTGTCCTTGATGCTCTTCATCGAAAAAACCTTCGCCTCTCCACATGCCGTCTCAACCCCCAGTATATGCCTGATAAGTTTGTGATGGTTGGCAAAATCCTCCAACCTGTCATAATCGGCATCTAACCCTAATCTCACCACCGACAACACCAAAATATGCCATAAATCCATCCCATATCTTCCCGTCTTTTTCTTCCCCTTCGTTACCTTCGTCTCTAATATCCCGAATACATCCTCGTTCAACTCCGGTGTAACATAGACATGTTGCAATGCCCTCAATATCGGTGGTAGTTCATCTCGACTCTTTAATGGCAGTTTTACCCCTGAAATGGGTATGATGCCAAGCTTCAATTGCTGCTCAAATCTCTTTCTCATCTTCTATCGAATGTCCTTTGGCTGGTGTGTTCATGAATCGAATATTTGGACTCTTTATACCCAGAATCCCTTTGTTTTCGCCTCATTTTACCATTTCTCTCGACTATTTTCAATGCCCTTCATTAACTATTTCCTCCTGCTTTTCCTTATTTTACCTGGCTTTGGTGTGTTTCCGCTCAAACACTACCTACACATCTCATTACAATAGAAGACATAAAAGGACCGGCTTTTTGTATCAGGGAAGATACAAGAGTATTCTCGTGGAAAAGAAAAGCTATCTGCATATTGTATCACGATATATCCATTTAAACCCGGTTAGAACAAAGCAGGAAGGAAAGCTGCCAGTTTCAGAAAAGAAGAACTATTTGAGGAACTACCCGTGGAGCAGCCTTTTGGGCTATATCGATGATAGCCGAAGAAATTGTATTATTGATTATGCCAGGATACTTGAGTCATATGGAGGTAACAACAAAAAAGGAAGGAGATTGTATTGGGAGACGATCTGCGATGATTTGTCGACAGGTATTGATATAAAAGAAAAGGTTGTCGGTGGAAGCATACTGGGGAGTGATACGTTTATCAAGTGGGTAAGAGACAAATATTTACCGGTGAAATCACGTGAGATTCCAGCGGTACGGCGGTTAAATAAATATACTGCAAAGGAGGAAATCATTGCTGCACTCTGCAAAGAGACAAAGAAAAGTTTTGATGAAATAAAAAAGGAACGAGGCATCATAAGACAAATAGCGATGGACTTATTATATCGGGTTGGCGGACTCAGCGGAAGTGAGATAGGAGAGATGTTGGGGGTAGACTATAGTACGGTGAGCCTGGGGAGAAAACGATTACGGGAAAGACTGAAGGGCGACAAGCATCTTTGTCAGATTATCAAAAGAGTTGAAGCCGATTTGCCAACGATAAAGATCTGACCCCGTCTTTTTCCCTATGTCAATCCCAATTTCGCCCATTTCGGCCTGATGTTGGATAATTTTTCAGAGGTCACGGGAAAGGCGCAGCGGTCTCATGTGGGGTTTATCATCGTGAAAAATAAGGAGAAGATCGTGTATTTTCTCAAGGATTTTCCGGCAACCCGATTGAAATAATACTAATTCGCTTTCAAACATTAAATAAATATGCTATACTTCCTTCAGAGATTAAAACTTTGAAGGGAGGGCATAGTCATGAGACATACCACTGTTGCTGGCCATTTGAAACCGGAAGAGATAAAGGAGCGAATGCTATCTTCAGAAAGTCGCCAGCAATTTCAACGATGGCAAGTAATTTATATTACAGTTACCAAACGGCTTAAAGCGGAAGAAGTCAGTGAACTCGTAGGGGTATGCACAGGAACCGTACATCAGTGGGTGCATCAGTATAATCACAAGGGGCCAGACGTCTTTATACTGCAAGGACGCGGTGGGCGTAGGAGGGAGTTATTATCGTGGAATGAAGAGGAAGAATTACTGGAAGAGTTGAGGGAGAGAGGCGAGCGAGGAGCCATAGTGATTGCCAAGACTATTCGTGAATATGCTGCAAAAAAGTTGGGGACAGAAGTCTCCAAAGATTACGCATATGATCTCCTTCATCGCCATGGATGGAGGAAGATTGAACCCAGGCCACGCCATCCCAAGAGCGATTCAGAAACACAGGAAGAGTTTAAAAAAAACTTCCAGAGATTGTGGCAGCCTCCGTTCGAACCTTTGCGGAGGAAGACACACGCCCGCTGAAAGTGTTTTTTCAAGACGAGGCACGCTTTGGCCGTATGAGTAATCCTGCGCGTTGTTGGGCGCCAGCAGGATTTCGCCCTATCGTGCCCATGCAACGAGTCAGAGAGTATACCTACATTTACGGCGCTGTTTGTCCTGCGGACGGCGATTCTTTTTCGCTGATCTTGCCCAGTGCAAATACGGAAATGATGGCTCTCTATTTGCGAGAGTTTTCTCTGTTCTACAAAGACTATAGAATTGTAATGGTTATGGATGGCGCCCCTTGGCATAAGGCCAAAGACCTTGAGCCTTTCGAGAATATCCGAATCGTCTTCAGCCCTCATATAGCCCGGAACTCAATCCTGCGGAACATCTGTGGGAACATCTGTGGGAACATCTTCGTGAAAACTATCTCCAAAACGGGTTCTGGCCTTCGATGGGAGAGTTGGAAAAGGTCTTAATGAAGGCTCTGATTGCAATATCATATAACAAAGAAATCATTCAATCGCTGGCAGGATTCCATTGGGCTATATTTTAGTGTATGATGGCAAATTAGTATAAAACGAATATTACAGAGCAGCTTAGCCGCAACAACGTTGACCACCCTGAGCCTTCGGCGTGAGATCTGTTGAACGCTTGTCGTAGGGTCAGACACATGCTCAGCTAAATGAAAAGAAGCGCAGGGGGCTGCCTTCTATCAAGGAGGTTTGATTGCGGTTATGCTGCGACGGGGAATGTCATTATTTATTTTGTTACAGTTTCTTCCAGGTTCTTTAAACGCTGCAATTTCACTGCCTCGTCCTGGATACGGGTTAGATTCCCCATTGTTTTGGCGGTGCCCCACCACCAGCTGATGTCCTGCTGGGCATGGGCGGTGCCTTTGTATCCCTGCAGGTGGTTCCAGAACCACATCTCGACATACTCACGTTCTACACCGCTGGGATTCCCGTCGTTCTGGGTAAAGATGGCGTAGGCGCCAAGCACCGGACCAATTACCGGCAAGTGCCCGCTGGTCTTTTTGAACAGGCTGTACACATCGGGTCCCAGTTCTTTTGGGCTGAGGAGTTTAACTATTAAATCGCTCAGGGGAAAAGGCGGTCTCTGCTCCGGAGACGGCCTCACCAGGTCTTTGGCGAAGAGTTCTTCCACCACGAGCTGTGCATCATCGATACGCCTCCATGATTCAAACATGTATTGATCCAGGGAATCAAGCCACATGCTGGCAAACCGGTTGCTATGGCATTTGGTGCACATTTCCACCCAGGAGCGGCGTTTTGCCTTGCTTTCCGGGGAATAGATTTCCAGTTTCTTGTCCATGGGTGGTATCGTTATTCCGTAAGGGAAATCTTTGATTCCCGATTTGAATTCAACTTCCTTCGGCGGAATAACGCCCATCCGCCATATCCCTTTCGTCTCGACATTCATCTCCCAGCGGCCATCCCCAACATACATGTGGCAGTACTGGCATGTTGGAGCAGGATAATCAACCCCGGGAATGACCTCAGAGAGTTTCTTGTCCCAATTCCATTTCTCCCCGGAGATTTGATAAATAATCCCCCACCGGGAATGTTGATAGCTTTCCCAATCCGGGTGGTCTGGTCCCATATGGCATCCGGAACACACCTCCGGGCGGCGGGCTTCGGCCACGGAAAAGAGATGTTTGCCGTGACAGTCGTCACACGATGACATATTCTGGTGGCATTGATCGCATCCGATCATCGAATACCGTTCACCGCGCCGGTAGTTTTCCACATACCAGGGAACGGATACCGTAGCCTCCCAATTCTGGGGATGACTGGGTCTGCCATGATCTCTCCCCTTTGCGAATTCTTTCGCCTGCTGAGGATGGCACACTCCACAGGCATTATCAACGGTAGGCATGAATAATTTTTCATGATTATCCCCATGACAGTAGGAACAGTATACCCCATTCATTGTCCCCGGCTCCCAGTTGTTGAGCTCTTTGCCAATTAATTCCTCAATCTCCTGGGTCTCTGCTGATACTTCCCGGTTTTTTTTCGGATTGGCATGATTTGAGATCTTCCACTGAGCCACAATTCCCGGCGTGGACTCTTCGTGACATTCGACACACTGCTCTGGCCGATATTTGCTCAGGAGTTCTTTATAAGTCACACTATCAGGCGGGATATAATGTCTCGCTGGATTAAAGTACATATAAAACGGTATCGGTTTATAAAATTCTCCCCACGGACCATCACCTTGCGCCAGACCAACAAAATCCTCATACATTTTCTTGAGGGATGCATCGGGGTATTCATATGAGCCTGGGGGTGCATTAAGGGTTGGAGCGCTCTTTACGTCAGAAGACATCCTGGGGTTCTCTTCTTTTTTTTCCACAACAAAAATGCCAAACATACCATTCACCATGTGGTCATGAAAGTGGCAGTGGAACGCCCAATTTCCCGGCCCAACCCCTTCCCCTGCGGTAAAGTCAGCAATATGCGACGTAAACGGAGCCAATGAAACGTTGTCAATCAACGCTCCGCTTGCCTTGTCGACCCACCGGTGTCCGTGCGTATGAAAGGTATGCATCTCCTCAGAGGTATTAACCACATGAAACCGCACCTTTTCCCCTGCGTTTACCCTCCATACCAATCCGGGGAATGCGGAACGGTCACCGTTCATAAACTCAATATCACCGGATTTATCATTAAACGCTTCATACTCAACGCCATTCACCCTGTATGAGTGCATGAAGACAACAAATTCCTTATCAGGAGGGCTTGGGTCGCCTTCTTTTGGCTCAATAATCAATGCGCCCCAGAGTCCGCGGGAAAGACCTTCATCTCCGCCCATCTCCAGGGCATGGGTGTGATAAAACCATGTGCCAGGCGTGCCGGTGGTATCCCATACATACGTCATCGATTGTCCGGGTTCAACCGTGCTGGTAGGATTGCCTGCTATATGAGCGCCATCATTCGCAGCGGTATATTTCACTCCATGGGGATGAAGCGAGGCGGGAACGGACAGTTTATTGGTAAAGTGTACCCGTACCTTTGTCCCTTCCCGTACTTTTATGGTAGGCCCAGGCACCGTGGGATTTTCGCCTTTTCTGCAATACCCCCAGGCATCAAAAAATACGCCAGGTCTCAGCTCCAGCGCAACCGGACGCGCTTCCATTTCCAGGTGAACAACGCCATCTCTTTCTGATAAACAGGGGATTTCGGCATCCACCCTGCATACCTGTAAGAAAAAGATTGCCATGATTACCATGCCAAATGCTACCCGCTTGGCAACCATGTCTTACTCCAGAGTACAAATCGCTTGCGGGCATTTAATCCTGAGCACCGAACTGCCAACGACCCGGAACCGATGATTCAGGTTTTCCGGACCGCAGTACTCGACCTTAAAATTCCCCCCCACCGCCAAATCCGCATTTTGCCTGCCGGCTGCCATAACAAGGGCAACGTCTTTTTTCAGCACGGGGCTCTGGTACACACCACCCTTCACCATCTCTTTTACCGCATCGATCTCTAACTTTCCCGTGCGTTCATACACCTTATGGAGCAATGCATAAAGCCGCGGACTCACCACAAGGGTATACGGCGGGAAAAATCCGGTATTCCTTAACTTCTCAACCGCAGCCACCACGTCCTGAAACCCGTTGCCAATGGCCGACCAGTCGCTAAGCTTCATGATATTGCGTCCATTCACATTCAATAGTCCCGCCATGTTCATGTCCGGCAACCCGTTAAACACCAGGTCGTCTTCACGGGCGGCAGTGGCCACAGCTGCTCCGATTGCGGCGCTGGTATCGAGGGGAATTTCACCCTTCTTGCTCGCTTCGAGATCTCTCCAGAAGAGCCAGAAATCTTTGTAAATGACCGGTATATGCGCAACATCCCGCTTGAGTGAATGAATGGCATTGTCAGCCTCTCCAAGCATATCGACCGTCGCCCACGACGGAAGTCCAAACGTATCGATGGACACACACTGGCTTCCCACACCGAGGGGGCCATACGTTTCCAGAAACTTTCTGCCTACAAGACATTTTTCAATTGTTTCATGGACATGCCGCTGTAACTTTTCCCAGTCTTCGCGTCCCATTTCTCTTTCAGAAGAACCGCCTTTACCACCGCCCCCTTTTTCTTCCCCACAGGAACCCTTGCCACTACAGGAATCATTGGATGATGCCGCCAGATTTTTGGGGACCGCATGACAAGCAAGACAGCCCTGATTCAGATACTGACAATCTTTATGGACATTCCTCAATTCCTGGGAAGAATGACATGAAAAACAATCGTTTTCCTTCGTGCATTTTGCGTAAACAGGAGAAGCATTTTGCGGCAGGTAGAAAAGGGCAGATAGAGTAAAAATCCCGATAAACTGATATTTTTTGCAAAAATTCTTATAAATCTTCATAAATATTGCCTCCTCATGGTTCAAATAATGTCTCAGAAATCGAATACCACTCCCCTTGTATTCTGCACTTCACCTCACTTTCTCCTCATCAGGCAGCAATAATTCTTAGATCTTTATGTTCATCAGATAACATCTTTTTTTCATTATTCCAGCATTATACTCCTTAATTTAGAAATTTCCAGCATTTATTCTTTTGTGATGTGACTCTCTTGCCCTCCCGTACGGCAGCTTTATCACCGTCATCTTGATGGCATACTTGCGTCCTTTTTAGGCGGCTCAGAGCCTTGCAAACAACTGCGCAGATCCTCTTCAATATGTTGCGGATCCGTGTAGCCTTCCTCTCTGTGTTCGAGCTCCCCATCTTTATAATAGCAGATCAGGGGAATTTTCTTTACCTGGTAAACATAACTCATTTCCTCTTTGTCCCTTGCCATGAGAACCGGAAAGGTAATTCCTTTTTTTTCAATAAACTGCTGCACCGCTTTCGGCTTATCATCAAGCGAGACGCCTATGATTTCCACGTTCTTGTTCTTGTATTTTTCGTAAAGGGTGCTGAGTTCCGGGAGATGCTCCACACAGATACTGCACCACGTTGCCCAGAACGTTACCGCCACGATTTTATCCTTATTTGACCGGATAACCTCTTTCAAATCCGTAGACGTAACCACCTCCACATCCCTTGCAAAGCCGACTCCTGGTAAAGACAGCATCGCAAACAACGTTAACAATAATGCCCTTCTGAATTGACCTACCATAGACATAACTCCCCCCCTCCTTTATTTTTTATCAGATCATTGTGCATTATGGGCTGAAGGAACATCCTGCGCCCCTGCCATACTTGAAACTCTTTTCTTCTCCCCGCATGAACCTTTTCATCATACCCGGGGACCCATCAAAGACTAAACTATTCTGAGGCTTATCCGAAACAACCAACCACTCGGCGCCCGGAAAAACCGTTGCGAGTTTTTCTCTTTCCTTTGTGTCTTTCATAAAAAGAACGGTTGCTGCAACTCCCGCCTCTTCCGCAGTGGGCGCTCCCACTATCACGGCAAGATTTTCATTCGCTGACGGCCTTCCCGTTCTCGGATCCACGAGGTGCATCGAAAATTTATCCTGTATCGCAGGATACTTCGAATAATCGCCAAGGAATGCCACCCCTTGATTCACCAGATGGAGAGCGCCTACGATAGTATCTTCCCTAACGGGGTGAGGAATCCCCACCTTCCACGCATCTTTCCCGGAAGGGGCATTAAACATACGACTCATGCTTCCATAGTTCATGCAGACATTCGTGACCCCGGAATTACGAAATATCTCCAATGCCTTGTCTATTGCATATCCCTTTATTACCGGCCCCAGGTCGATTTGTGTCTTTTTATGAGCGAAAGAAATTGTCCTATCATCGTCAAGCGCCTTTATATTTTTATAAGAGACCGCGGGAATGATGGCCTCAAGTTTATCTGCTTTTACCTCTTTTGGTTTACCCCGGTATATTCCCCACTGCTCCAATAGCGGAGCAACCGTTACATCAAACCCCCCTTCCGTAATCACCCCATAGTGATAACACCGTTTCATTACCGCGAATACCTCTTCGTTGCAGGCAAAGGCGGTCTTCGCCGCAACCTTATTCATCGTCTGTAATTCCTTCCTGAAAAGCCATTCAATGCGCTCTATCTCATTGAATGCCTTCGTTGCCAGCGAAAAGAACTGCCGTTCGCTGTCAGCTTCCGCAGCAATGACGGCTTTCACTCCCTCGATAACCCTTGCCGTGGTGAAGAGTTGCCGGTGCGTTGTTCTCGCAGCCCTGACTTCATCAGGGGACATGCGATGAGCCAGGGATGCAGAGTCGGGATTTTTATTGATGTAAAATTCATGAATAAACGCAAGCATCTTTTTCACGCCACGGCAAACTGCCTGCACCGAAGTCGTAGCGCCCGTAATCTTAATAATGTCCTTATTCGTCGAAAAGGGGTCTTTCAGGGACTTGCCTTCGAACTGCTTCAGAAATCTCTTCCGGCTGACCTCCTGTCCGCGGCTTTCTCTATAGATCATCACCGCAACATCAAGAACCTTTCCCTCAGTATTGGCGCTGAGAATCCATGTAATTGGATGAAAACAGCCCATTTCCTCGGTAATAATGGCATACCGGTCTGTCACCGGACCCTTTTTGCCTATAAAGACCTCAAAGGTTGATTCAATATCCGGTCTTTTCAAGAATCTCTTGAAATATTCCAGCCCTTCAGGGGTAAGGGTAAGAACCTCAGATTCGATCTGATCGCACCCATCAAACACCTTTGCAATGGCCTCATCTTCCTCCATAAAGACCTGAAGCTGGTAGTTTTCCGGGGGCTCCCCTTCTTCAAGGAAGGACTGCCCCGAAGACAATCTCGAAAAAAGAAGAATGCTCCACAGTAAGAGCAGAGAAAACAGATACCTTTTCATAGTCACAGCTTTTAAAAACTCCTCAGATTTTATAAGAGATAGAATGTCGTTAAGCCAAGAGATGCCTCTTGTACAGAATCTGCGATGCTCTTTAGAAAAGACAGAAAATAAGCGATAAAGAGAGCAATGACGTCCCTCTTTGAGCCGCAACAGATATAGCAAAAACATCCCTTCGTCTTTGCCTCTCCGGCGACATTGTAAACTTTCCTTCTGCCGGTTTTTTTACCATTTGTATAATCTTCTCCATATCTTTTCCTCCTCTCAAAATCTTTGCGTTATATGCTCTGGGCTAAAAACAATACGCATCAAAGTTGAAATGCTGCGGAATTTCCTGTCTCTATTTCAGGCCATTATCCTCTCTTCCCCTGCAAGGGGAATGCGATATGGCTTCAGTGAATTTGCGGATACGAGAATTGTTGTTGCATTATGTATGAGGGCTGATGTTACCGGAGTTATCATCCCCAAGATACCGAGGCCTATTAAGGCACTGTTAATTCCAATTATATATCTGAAATTCTGTTTAATGCGGAACATGGCATCCTGGGCAATCCACCTGGCATCAACAATGCCTTCAAGCCCCTTGTCCAGGAGCAAGATATCGCAGGCTTCTCTTGCGATATCTGCACCATGTTTCATAGATATGCCCACATCTGCGCAAGAGAGAGCAGGGGAGTCATTAATACCGTCACCAACCATTGCAACTACATAACCTTTGCTTTTTAAATCTTTAATTATTCCGGCCTTTCTTTCCGGAAGAGCCTGGGCGTAAAATTCCTCTATCCCAAGTCTTTGCGCTACATTACGCGCCGTAGCATAGTTGTCGCCAGTAAGCATGATGGTTCGATTCACGCCAGAATCCTTCAGCATCTTGAGAAATATTTGCAAATCATCCCTTACCCGATCTTCAATGGCTATAACACCGGCAAGATTGTTTTCCACAGCCACGTAAAGCACCGAATAGCCCCTGTCCATAAAATCTTTTATCACAGACTCCTTGCCTTCCACGTCAATTCCATTGTCGTCAGAAATAAAGTGCTTACTCCCTACCAGCATTCTTTTCCCTTCAATCCTTGACACAATGCCATGGGCAAGAACATACTCAATCTCTGCATGGTTCTCTTCATGAACCAGCCCTTCATCTTCTGCCTTTTTAACCACGGCAGTTGCCACCGGATGTGGAAAATGTTCTTCCACACATGCAACGTTTTTTAACAACTCTTCCCGATTAAAACCGTCGAAGGTAAGAATATCAAAAACCTTTGGCTGCGCCTCTGTAAGCGTTCCTGTCTTGTCAAAAACAAAGACGTTTGCCTCCGCCAGTTTTTCCATAAACTTACCACCTTTTACGAAAATATTTTGTCTTGCTGCGGCTATCATTGCAGACATAATCATGAGTGGAGTTGATAATTTCAAGGCACATGAATAATCTACCAGCAAGATTGAGGTGGCCTTTATCGAACTGCCGGTAAAAAGATAGATTAGTCCGCTTAGGATAAAACTATAGGGCACAATCCTATTTGCGAGCATTTCTGCATGGTTCTGCACATCCGCCTTTAGGCCTTCCGATCCTTCAATTACTTTGATTATTTTGGAGACCCTTGTTTTATCACCTACTTTGATTGATTTTATTGTTAAGAGGCCTTCTTCCAGGACCGTGCCAGCATAAACCATTAATCCCGCCCGTTTAGGCACAGAAAATGGCTCACCCGTGATTGAAGACTGATTGACCAGCGCCGCACCATCAGCTACAATACCATCCACAGGAATGCTGGAACCCGTTCTTACCACCACAAGATCGCCCACCACTACTTCCTTTATATTGATCTGCATTTCACAGCCGTTCCGTCTTACCCACGCCCACCCATTCTGATTCAGGAACATCTTTGAAATGCTTTCCCTTGATTTTTGACGTATCCGTTCCTCGAGGTAATCGCCAACCTTCAGAAAAAATGTAATGAAACCCACCGTGAGATAATCACTTCTCAGCAATGAAATACCTACCGCCGTGGAGTCGAGGACATCAACGTTCAGACGTTTGTTCAGGATTGCGCTAAAGCCTTTTTTCAGGACAGGCATAGCGCTATAGAGAGAGAGGAATGGCGCCATTGCCACGGGTATCATTGATCGCGCAATCAAGAGCGCCCCCGATAGCATTGCAGCCTTCTTTTTCTGTTTAAGTTTATCTTGTTTAAACGTTTCTTTTTTTACAAAAATCAATGACGTCTCATGCAGTATCTTTAATAAGACCACTTTCACAGCGCCGTCGCCGTTGTATATGACCAGGATATTCCTGGTTCGGCGATTAAAGGATACCTTCTGAACCCCATCGACAGCCAAAAACAATCTTTCAAGCTGGGAATTCTCCGGGGTATGCCTTTTCGGTAAGGCGAGACTAATCCTTATCCTTTGAGGGAGATCGTGAACAATGTCATACTTCATTCCTCCTTTTCCATCTCCTCGGTCAGCTTTTGTAGTATTTGCTCTATTCTCTCAAGCCGCGCTTCCTTTTCATGCTTTTCCCTGATTCGGGAAAATATATATGCCCCGGCCATGATTGCGCCGGCACCGCCGGCAACGGTTAACAGTGAACCAAGATACGTCCTTGTCTTATTGATAATACTCATCGTTAAGCCTCCTCCTTTTTGTACCTCTGCCTTAAAACCTCTTCTACCATCTGCTCCACCTTCTTCAGGAGATCTTCCTCCTTTTTTTCTGTCTTTACCGTTGTCTCAAGGTCTTTCTGATGTACATATTTTGCCTCAGCAACGATGTCTTCTATGTTCTCTTTCGTTTTTTCATAATTTGCAACCAACCACTCTTTGAATGCAAGGCCTTCCTTTGTAACGCCAACCGCAGCAGGCCTCATCTTCTTTGACAACTTACTAATTCCAATAGCGGCAAGAACACCCGCTGCACCTCCTGCCACCAACCAGAGACTGCGTTTGCTTATAAAAAAACCATTCATATGTTCTCCTCTCTCCGTTTCATTGTTTTTGCCTTCTCCCTTATCCTCGACCTTTTCTTCCACAAGTACCTCCTTTTGTATCCCAAGTAAACCTATAATACGACAAACACCTCATCACATCGTATCAGATTAAACGTACAACATCAGGAAGAACTACCTTCCAGTTGCCACTTTTATTGCCATTGGAATCAGGGCATTCAAAGGCATTGGTAATATCGCATGGGTAATTACATCCGCCAAGGCATGCCAGGCATGCCTTGCAACGGGTGGCTTTGAATTCTTTTCCTCCGTCAGAAACTGCCAGTTATTGGCAGCCCTCTCCGCACCCTCTTTCATGACCTGATTGATATATTGCGTTAAGGCCTGCCGGTCAATCTGGCGCTCATCAAAACGAACCAGTATCCTCCCTGTTTTGTGATTTGCAGTTACCTCCGTCACTCCTCCGAAATAATTCACGATGCTTTCCTTTAAATACCCGCAAATATGCGGTTTTCCAATAAGATATTGGCTTTCAAACCTTATTCTGCCCGGCAAAATACTTAATGGAGCCATGGTTTTTTCCTCCTCACCAAAGTTCTTTTTGACAAAACATTGAAATGGTCGCCTCGTACATTGGGGCGTCTTTCTAAAAGGACATAAATTGCACTTAAGATTTTTACTCATTGAATTATGAAAATTTTATCCGTGTCGGTACAATTTCTTTTCTGTCGTTATCTGTCTGTGTTCCGGAACGGAAAATACTAATCCGTTGTTTGGAACAAACGGTTTGTTTTCTGTATAACAATATCGTTTATACCATAGCGCGGCACTGCCGCAACCAATTCTCCGTTGTGAAAGCGGGAGATTGCTTCGGACAAGACCCTCGCAATGACACGGGCTATGTCTTTGATGACAGACGGTACGTTGTCATTGCGAGCACATTCGTTGTGCTCAGTGTAAACTCCGCAAAACAATCCTTCTCTTATAAATAAATAGCACCTTCTGATAAGGGGTAAATAGGGTTGCAAAAAAACTTGCAAAAAAAGAAAGATTGGCTTTTTCTCAGCCCTCATCAGGATAACCTCCTGACATTTTTATAAGGGATAGAATATCGTCAGGCCAAGAGTTGCCTCTTTCATATACTCCACGACTATCTTCAAAAAATACACGAGATAGCCAACCGTTAAGACAACAATACCACCTATAAATACCTTCCAAAGATGATCCTGCATAAGGAATTCTCCTTTTCTCCCGATTACAAGCAGAAATGGGGGTTACGTACGACAGCGCTGCACCAGGGTATTTAACCATTATTGCTTTTTACTGCGGTGATACGCTCTTCCGGTAAAACGGGTATTTGCCGCAGGTGCGCCTCCGTAATTATGTGTTTGAGATACGGCAGGCGATGGGCGTCTTCCCCTACGATCACGTAATCAACAAACGGTACCAGTGCAACTACGGACAGGTCTAAATTAGCCGTGCCTTTTGCATAGCAAAGGTGTATGTTTGTCACCCCGGAACTTTCCAGTTTTTTTGCCATGCCAATGAATCGATCCAGACTACTGATTACCATCGCAGACATAATTTTTCTCCTTTCTGCCCTCTTCCTTGTGTTAATTCTGTAATTCACTCTCCATGTTACCGCAAACGACGTAATAAAAGTTGACGCAGAATATTCGTTATAGCAAGCCGTTCATTGAAATCTCAGAATCTCACAGTCGTCATGCTCCTTCGAGAGGACAACGCCCTCTTGTCAAAGACTATAGTTAACAGGCTGTCCAAGAATTCAATGTCAATCTCAAACATACACCGTATACTGCCTGATATTGATGTTACAGATCAATATATCGTATAGCCGCGGCGCTTAAAGCAATTCTCAGACAGCCTGTTATGAACCGTTACTTTCCTCCGTGCTTCATCGGGATAGGAAGATCAGCTGGATCGCCTATGAAATACGGACGCATCATCTCGTTGTCCTCATGCTCCAGGATGTGGCAATGCCACACAAACAGACCCGCGGAGCTATACAGGGCCTTAACGCGGGTGATCTCATTTGGATAGGCAATGACGGTGTCCTTTCGTCCCATCTCAGCGGGCAGCGGAGTATTTTGCCCGGCAACGCTCGTACCGCCACCTATCGGTTTGCGACCAACAACCTTGAACTGAACATGGTGGATGTGGATGGGGTGGGCATCCTCGGTAAAATTGTATATTTCCCAGATTTCAACGTCGCCTTTTGCCGGGTTTTCCGTGATGTGCTCATCCCACATCAGCGGCACTCCTATAGGGTGAAAAGGATGATGGGAATTTACCGTTCCCTGCAAAGCGGCGATTGGCCCGCCAAAGGACAGCGAAGAGGTTAACTCGTTCAGGCTTACCTGACGAGTGTTGCTTACCTCACCCAGAAACGGAGATTTGGGTAGATTAGTGGGAATAATGCCTGTATCCGTTCCAGTAATTGAATTCCCAACCACGATCTTAATTACCTGACCGGTAGTGCCGGGGTCGGCTGCAGGGAAATCCGCATTTGGCGCACCGCCACCGAATGGCTCGTCAGGCCCCTCGTTGATAAGGTAGAAAGTTTCGTTATTTTTACCCGTAAGGTCTATGATGACATCAGCTCGCTCCGCCGGACTCATGAGTAATTGACCCTGGGTCACCGTTTCAGGCAGAAAACCTCCTTCCGCACCGATCTGCACAAAACTCAGATCCGCGGTTGCGGGTCTGGCGGCAAGAGGGTCCTTTACCAGTTTGAGGATCAGGAACCGGGAGTTGCAACCATTCAAAAACCGGATGCGGTAGCGTCTTGGCTCCACGTTGAGCACGGGCCAGGTTTTGCCATTTACTACCATGGTGTTAAAAAATGCCTCGGGGTTCCACCGTGGCGGGACGTCGCTGGCCGGAATAAACGGACCATTAAAGCCATCGAAAAACTTCCGGCGCGCCGGATAGAACAGAGAGCCGTTTTTGTTGAATGACCGATCCTGAATCGCGATAGGAATTTCCGTGATTACGTCCGCGCCTGATCCCGGTGGGTTGTACCCCAGATTGACATCGAAGTTACCGCCCCGTAAGAGATAGAAACCCGCCGGTCCGGCATAGACGTTCAAACGGGTCATACCCAGGGTGTGATCGTGGAACCATAAGGTCGTGGCCGCCTGCTGATTGTCATATTCATAGGTGGCAGCCCCGCCGCCCCATTCACTCCCCAGGGTATTGGAAGGCAGATTTTTGAAATGGTCAAAGAATGACCCTTTGGTAGCGAAGCCGGCCGGAATGTTCTTGGCATCGGGGAGATACCAAGCCCCAGGGTATCCATCGAACTGCTGCTGATTTATCCCGCCGTGCAGGTGGACAACCATAGGAACCGGGCCTTTGTATTTGACGGCGGTCTTGCCGCGGCTGTCCTGGTTGCCCTCTCCGGCCTCGGGGTTTGCCCAGTGAAGATGCTGGTCAATCGGAAGCAGGTGGGGTAAGAAATTACCCTGTTCATCCACCAGACCATTGATCCACTTGACCCTGACGGGCTTGCCGACTTGAGCCTCTATCGTGAAAGCAGGGTAATTCAGCGTACCTGCCAGGTTTGACTCTGAGCCATAGCTCCATACCGTTGTGCTCGGCATGCCTGTGGGCAGAATCTGCTGTTTAAACTGCCGCACGGATATCTCATAGTAATCGCCTGCGAAGCTCGCGGGTGAGGGAGACTTGGGCATCGGCGGCGGGATGACCAGCGGTTCCACATACTTGGGAATTTTCAGTGGATCCAGGGTTCCTCCCGGAAGTGGTTGGGCTATCAAGCCTGAGACTCTCACGAGCGCAAGCAACCCTATAACTGCGACAATCAAGAGCCGCATAGGTGAAAATTTTTTTCTGTAACTCATTTCTGCTCCTCCTCATTTCATAAAAAACATGATTCTGATAAACCTTTAAAACGTGCTCATCCTAAGTATTTTCAATGATTTCGTTTCTCCTCCTTCCCCACATCCTTGCGAATTCATCTCCTTAGTCCTGCGTCTACCTCTCTGTCGAGAATCGGTATCAGACAGGACACCGGTTAATCCGGACTGATGTCAACCCGGCGCCCATGGCCATTAAGGCCATTAAGGCCATCACAGATCCTCATCGTTCGGACATCATAATAAAGAATAACTTAGGATCATTTTCCAAAGTGAATGACGACGACGAGGCTTGTTTCCCCGCGTCTTGCGAACGAATTATCATAACGGGTAATTTTACCAACCCTTAATGCCCCGATCCCGTTGCCTCCGGACTGTAAATGTTATGAGGCCACTTTTTTGATTTATTTACGTGCAGATATCCTTCAGCGCCTTTGACCACCCGAAAAAGGGCATGATCGACCAGCGGATACTGTCCGGGCACCAATGCCTCAAATTCAAATATAGCGGCTGATCCCGGTGGAATGTACGCCGTCTCCTCGTTCCTTATAACACTCCGGTAGTGACCCGGATAAAATTTATCGAAGATTTGACCAATGATGTGGAAGTTGGAACCAATGTTCGGTCCGCCGTTAACAAAGAAAATGCGAACCATATCACCCTGATTTACCATCATGGTATTGCCGTGTATTGATGGATCTGTAAGGGCTTTTGTATGTCCGTTAAAGGTAAAATAGTCGGGGCGCTCGGACAAAGCCTTCTCCTCATCAAGGGAATACCCGTCCATATCCGGATGGTGTTCAACGCCTGATTTTATATACCACTCCCCCTGCCCGACGTAGAATTCTTTAACCTCTCTTCCCTCCTTTTCGTCCGAGTTTTTGAGCGCCTTGTACGCGTTCTTAAGTCCTCCCTTTGGCTCCACCATAATCAGGCCGTACATACCGTAGGCTACATGTTCCCACGGCATTCCTTCACCAGCGCAGTGATAAATATAAGCGCCAGTCCTCATTGCCTTGAATTGTAAGGTCTTGGTTTCTCCTGGCTCAACGTCTGTAACTGCGGCGCCACCGCCAGGACCAATAACCGCATGGAGATCTATGTTGTGAGGTTCCACATTATTCGAATCGTTGGTCAGGTTGATCACTACGGTATCGCCCTCCATGACCCGTATCATAGGGCCTGGCACGGTGCATGGCCCGACAACATCCCCCTTTTTTTCCGCAAAACACCAAAACCAGAATTGCTTCCCGGGCGCTAATTCGGCAATAACCTCTTTAATAACCAAATTTACGGTAACTGTCGTGGGGTTGCTCCGTGTAATAGGCGGTGGAATTTCAGCCGGGTTTTTTGCAACGGTATCAAGTATTTCAACGGCTGATACACTCCTGACCGGAGCCACCGCTATTACGCCGGTCATCAATGCACCCGTTAACAATCCATACCATACTTTTATTCCTGTCATCACTTCCCTCTCCTTAAAAATAGACTTCAATGAATTAGGCTGCCTTTGGCAGCGGCTTTTAATTTCCCCTCAGTGCAGAGCGACCAGGCTGGTCGCTCTGCCTGGGGCGGTGGGTGTATTCCCGCAAACACAACACACCCCTGACCCTCTCTCCAGAGACGATTTACAAAAGACTGAAATCCCTAAGCAAAGAACGGCCTCTTCGATGCGAATGAGACTTGCTCTCAGTATATTCATAAAAATTTTTTTACCTTGATACCGATATAAAATCTTTCTCCAACAACCCGGCCCCTGAACGCATATCCTGTATTTGTCCTTTTTCATAATGCCTTTCAGACACAATATGCCGAGCTGCTGCAATGCCCATCTCCATAGCTGTATCCATAAAAATATACCGGAACGCACCCTGCCTGCCGCAGGTAATCAGGTTGTCAAACTGATCAAGAAAATTTAAAAGTCTTCCCTGGTGACTGCGATAATCAAGGGAATATACCGGATAGCCGTGCGTTACCCGGGACGTAAAATATCCGGTAACGTCGTCCCGCACATTGATTCCCAATTCACACAAGTCAGTAAGACACCGTGCAAGCAACTCCTCGTCACCATAATTCCACAGATCATCATTCACATCACACGGCATCTCCAGCATCAGCGACGTCTTGCCATCAGGGGCATTAAAAGGGCTGCGCCGTCTGGGTTCCTGAATACGGGTCATGACATATTTCTTTTCAACAACATACATCCAGGTATTGTCACTAATATCAGGACGGTCTACTAACATGTTCATAAACCGGATTGCACGATACCTGAGTCCGCGCGCATCCGGCAGGATATCCCGCACAAGATGCTCCGGAAGGGCATGGATCAGGTCAGGCAATGGCATGGTAGAAATAACGCCATCGCAATCAATTTCCCTGAGGAAACCATGGTGCATATACCGTATTTTTTTTACCGTGCCGCCACAAACTTCCACGCCGGAAACGTCTGCATGCGTCACGATCCGCCCGCCGTTTTGCCGCACTACCTTTGCCATGACCTCAAAGATCTGCCCGATCCCCTTTCTGGGATAAAAATAGGTGCGGGCGTACGTGCGCGGCGTATCCTCTTTCAGACCGGACAGCCGCAGGCATACATCACTGAGATTCAGAAGCGCGATTCTCTGAGACGCCCAGTCTGACGAGATGAGTTTTGGGGAAATACCCCACACCTTTTCAGTGTAGGGACCAAAAAACAGATCATAGAGAATGCGTCCGAAACGATGCGTCACCCAGTCATAAAAGGAAACCTCTTTTTTCCTTAGAAATACTGCGATAACCGCTTCTTTCATAAAGGAAAAAAAGGCCATGATGCCCGTCCGAAAACCAATCTTTGCAAAAAGATCTCGCGCGCTGAGCGGATATTGAAAGGTTTTCCCGTTTAGCAGAATAACACTCTTTCTCTCCGCAGTAAGGAGTTCATCACCCATCATCCGGCAAACGCGGTCCACGAACCCCTTATTCGGTGAAACAAAACGATGCCCGCCGAGGTCAAAGCGATAACCCTGATATTCATGGGTTATGCACAATCCCCCGACCCCGGAATCCTTTTCGAGAACGGTAACATCATAGCCGTTCTCCGACAGCTCCCATGCTGCAGATAATCCGCAGGGACCGCCACCAAGGACAACGATATTTCTCATTTTTGTCACGACAGCGCTCCCTTCGCCGCACATACACAAGGGCACTATGACAGGAAAAGAAGAGTGTTTTTATGTTAAGGGATAAAAACAGGTTAGTGCCCTTGCATATATGCAGCAAAATCCATGCGTTCGAACAAAATACCGCGGAGCAAACCGCGCCGCCACAATCCCCTCCCGCCGGGAGGGGATTGTCATGCAGCGCTTCAGATACAGCAACATCATTAGAAATAGGTCGCAACGGAAAATACGAATGCGTTGTTACCACGATCAGCAAGGTCTTTCTCTTCCATATTGATCTGATAATCAAACTTAAAGACCGTATCTTCAGTATAGCGATAGTTTATACCAGGGGTAACCCTGTTCCTCAGATAGTCGATCCTTCCATCAGTAGCATCAAGCTCTGACGTTTTCACCTGATCCCATCTCAAGACACCCGTAAAGGTTGAGTTCTCGGTAAAGATCTTTGGCGCCCAGGATCTTAAACATGAGGGCATAAAGTGGTACCTGCCTTCCAGGTAATATCCCCACATAGAATCAGCGATACCCGCGTCTTCTGCAAAATCGTTTGTTTCTATAAAGGCATAAGCGCCTTCGCCAACCAATTCAAATGGCCCCTTTTGATATGCAAAATCCAACGCCGGAATGGTTATCTGATTCTCGTTTTTGTCATCATACCGCTGCGTATAGGTAGAACCGCCAAATTCCAAACCGATAAATGGGCTATACGCAATGCGTCCGACAACACCAGGGCTCTGATTCTCGTTATCAAACTCAAATCCCCCCCGGGAGGCTCTCAAACCTCTGTTGGCCGTAAAATCTGAGTCGCCAGCATCATCTAAACCATGAAATACACCATTGGTAACGTAAACTTCATAATCAAGCTTGCCCAACTCTGTCGGATAAAGACTGCCAAAGAACCCCATCCCAGCATCCGTAAGGGTCGTTGGGATGATATATTGACTTATTAAGGGACGATCCGTAAGGTCTTGCAGAGGGGAATCATGAACCAGATTAAACTTTCCCAGAGGGGTAAGAATGAAACCAGCCCGGTAGTTAATCCAGTCCGTTATTAAAAAATCCATGGTTGCAAATTCCAGAATCACCTCACCGTCCCTGCCCCCTTCAACGCCGCCATGCTCAAATTCAATTTCTGCCGCAAGCTTTACACGATCCGAGATGTCAGAATATATGAAGGGTATGAACCTGTGCTGGTCAAAACCGTGATTTCCGCTATCGGATTCAGACGCCCAGTATTCAAAATCCATATAACCGCCGACATAAGTATTTCTCCCGAACCTGCGCAAAAATGGCTTCGTGTAAGGGTCACGAAAGGCGGGGCCAAGGTGCTTTTTTTCAACGTCATCATATTTCTTGGCAAAATATGCCTCGCCACCGATTGACCCCTCTTCGCTGGGAACAACCTGAGTCTCCGCTACTTCTTTCTTTAACGAAGCGATCTCCTTATCCTTCTTTGCGTCCTTCTCCCGTAATTCAGCAATTTCCTGCCCCTTCTTCATGTCTCTTTCAAGCTGCTGCTTGAGGAGGTCCTTTACCTCGGACAACTCCTTTTCCATCTTATCGACCTTGCTCCTCAACATCTCCGTTTCAGAAGACTCTGCAAATGCATTCGAAATGAAAAACACCGGCACCAGGCATAATGCAACTATCAGTGCCCCATACCACATAAACCGCATTTTTTCCTCCTTTCAAAAATCACATAAAAATTGAATGAGACTCACTCTCAACCAAAGACAGGCCAAATTATATTCATTCTCTCACGATTGTCAAGAGTAATTTTAAATAAAATGAATGCTCAAAGAAGAAGCATGTTCCGGCTTAGGTTTGAACGGAGGTCTGCCGGTCATGTCACATGCCGCGCCCCTGCACGGCAACGGATGTTGTTATTGGATTTTTCCAAAAAACTCCTGTATTGCATTTTAAAAACATTTGCATAATTTGATCCGGTTTGTTATTATTCTTCAGGATAAAAGAGGGATGGTAAACCACTTTTTGTATTGACATTTTGAGGAAAGAACGTATGGCAAAGAAGGCTGCGGGGACTAAAAAGAGCTGTTCTTTTTGTGGGAGAAACTATGATGCGGTGAGCCGTTTGATTCAGGGCGATGCAGATACCTACATCTGCAATGAATGCGTTGATGCATGCCACCTGCTGCTGAAAAAAGACCAAAAGCACATCCCGTCAAAACCTATCGGGAAAATACCCACCCCGCCACAAATCAAAGAACATCTGGATGAATACATCATAGGTCAGGAGAAGGCAAAAAAAACGCTTGCCGTTGCAGTATACAACCATTATAAGCGGTTAATTACGAGGACCAGCAGTGAGGGTGTTGAAATAGAAAAAAGCAATATTTTGCTTATCGGCCCCACGGGTTCCGGGAAGACACTTCTTGCACGCACCCTCGCCAAAATCCTTGATGTTCCTTTTACTATTGCAGACGCCACCACCCTTACCGAGGCAGGCTACGTGGGAGAAGACGTGGAAAATGTGCTCTTAGGCCTGTTAAGAAATGCCGATTTCAATCTCCAGCGCGCACAGCAGGGCATTATTTATATTGACGAAATTGACAAGATCGCCAGGAAGAGCACGAACCCCTCAATCACCCGGGATGTCTCCGGCGAGGGGGTGCAGCAGGCCCTTCTGAAGATGCTGGAAGGGACGATCTCAAACATACCTCCTCAGGGCGGCAGGAAGCACCCTGAACAGCAGTATATTCAAATGGACACGAGGGACATTCTTTTCATCTGCGGTGGAACATTTACCGGGATCGAGGAGATTATCCGGCGGAGGATTGGAAAAACCAACATCGGATTTGACTCCGGCAAAGAAGATAAACAGGATGAATCTTTCGCTGATATCCTGGGCAAAATCGAAGTTGAGGACATTATTGATTACGGAATGATTGTGGAGTTTGTCGGACGCCTGCCCATTATTGCGCCCCTCATGCCCCTGACTCAGGACGACCTGGTCAAGGTCATGACGGAGCCAAAAAATTCACTCGTCAAGCAATATCAAAAATTCTTCGAGATGGAAGAGACCCGGCTCGAATTCACTCACGAGGCCTTACGAGAAATCAGCAAAAAGGCCCTCGAAAAGAAGACGGGAGCGCGGGCGCTTCGGGCCATATTTGAGAGTTTTATGCTGGATGCCATGTATCACCTCCCTTCCCAGAAAGGCGATTCTTCTTTTTTGGTTACTCCCGAAGTCGTTCATGGCAAAACACCGCTGCTGGCGCAGAAATACAAGAAAACTGCGTAAGGATTATTTTAAAGGTTCAGCGAACGTTGCTTTTCGTATAAACCTTACCGGCTGTTTAGCAATCGGCATGCGCAGACCTGAATTCACATCAATCTTTGCATGAAACCGTAAAAGAGCAACCCGCTTTCAAACTGCATTAACAGCAACTCCCCGGTTCGCAACACGAAGAATTACCTTCGTTTGTTATGTTGTATTCCTCACCTTTTGTCTCACGGGAGGATCTGACCAGCATTTCCCCGGTGCAGGGGAAGGGTTGCGCATGCTCTTCCGGGATTTCTTTCGTCGGCCTTATGAATTCAAAAAAATTCGCATATGGCTCGCGCCCCAGGATATTGAATGTCTTACGGCAGACAGAGACGCGCACCCCGCGGCGGTAGCGGTGGCCGTCATCATCGGTAATCTCCTGAAACGGCCCTTTATACACAACCGACTCCTTGTGGTCCCGACATGGTCCTTCTTTTCCTTTGTAAGCCAGCACCGTAATGCTTCGGAACTCGATGCCCTGAACCGTTCGCCATGGTCTTTCGTCGCGCTTGGCAATGGTGATCCCATAAAACCCGGCATCCTCAAATGCCCTGAGAAATTCGCACTCCTGAAGCGCACCAGAGACACATCCACTCCATAACTCCGGATCCTGCTGCAATTTCAGTGAAACCGGCTCGTCGGATACGATGTCGCTGATTGCGGCGCGTCCGCCCCGTTTCAGCGCCCGATAAATCTCCCGGAAAAGCCTGGTTTTTTCTTTGTGATCCACGAGATTTAAGACACAATTACTGATCACAACGTCAATCGACCCGTCAGGAATCAGGGGAGATGTTTCACCGATCTGTTGTATATATGACTCCAGCAGAGCAAGGTCGGATTCACTTTTTATCGGGTTCCGTTTCAACCATGCATCAAGCGCATCTCTGTCGATGCGCAAATCCTGTATCTTGCCCTTACGGAACTCGACATTCGTATATCCAAGGCGTTTTGACACCTCGCTATTTGCCCTGCGGGCGAGCGCAAGCATCTCATCGTTCATGTCAACCCCAATTATCCGTCCGGAGGGCCCGACTACCTGGCTTGCGATGAAACAGATTTTGCCGCCGCCTGATCCCAAATCCAGAACCGTTTCGCCCTTGCGTACATATTGTGAAGGATCACCACAGCCATAATCACGATCCAATACCTCCTGGGGAATGATTTTCAGATATTGTGGATCATACGTAACAGGACAGCACAGTAATTCTTCCTTTTGAGATGCTGCCATACGATAACGATTTAAAACCGCCTGTTCTGTCATCATAACTCACGACCTCTTTCATAAAAGGACAGTCATCTAAGGTAACCGGCAGGCCAAAAACGGGAATCTTACGAACGCATTGCTGTTATACTCCACAGGCTCACAATTTATGATTTATAGTAGTTCAGCACGGACAAACAGAGTTTGTCCATGCCACCTTATTATCAATTTAAAATTCACATTTTATGAGCATCTTGAGTATAACTAACCCAGTCAGGGTTCTAAACCCCGACTGGATTGACTCACAAATTTCGTGCTTTGGATTTTCTCTTTTCCGGCTTGTTCGGGTCAGGATGTGTGGACTCATCCATTGACCATGCCTTTGAAGCCAGTGCACCACCGCAACTGCTTCCTGCCCCCGCAGTGCAACCAAAGCAGTGTGCGCCAGTTGCGATGCAACCATGATTAAACTCCTCAAACGATTCGATATCCCAAAGTGATTTATGACGACCACCAATCGGAATTTCGAGCATTTGATTAAAATCGCAGTCATAAAGCCGGCCATCCCATCCAACGGAAACGAGCGTCCTGCACATCAGGCTGTCGACCGTCTGTGGATTGAATGCGCTGATCAGAAGTTCTCGGTAACGTTCCATCTGTCCGGCACGTTCGAGATATTCCTTCCATCTCCTGATTGGCATATTTGTCATCGTGTACAAATGATTGAACTCGATTCCAAATTTTTCCTGCAGTTCCTTTCTATACTGTTTTTCTAATCCTTCCTGGGACGAAGGAAGGAATGCCCCGGCAGGATTATAAACCAAATCTAACCGTAACCCGCTCCCTGCCAGTCCATACCCCAGGGAATTCAGCATACGCAATGCTGTAATGCTCTTAGCAAATACCCCCTTGCCACGCTGTTTGTCCACATTTTCCCTGGAATAGCAAGGCAGCGATGCAATAATTTCAACGGAATTGTCCCGAAAAAATGCTGCCAGGTCTTCCTGCCCCTTCACCAGCAGAATGGTGAGGTTGCATCGATCCGTGACACGGCGTCCCAATGAACGAGAACGGGTAACCATGGAACGAAATACCGGATTCAGCTCCGGGGCGCCTCCGGTAAAATCGATACGTTCAATTGACGGCGTCGCGGCAAGGAGGCTGATTACCCGGTCCGCCGTTTCCTCCGCCATGATTTCCGTCCTCCCCGGGCCGGCATCCACATGACAATGAGCGCAAGCCTGGTTGCATAATTTTCCCACGTTTATCTGGAGCGTTTTCAGCGTCTCGCGGCAGAGACGGACGTCATGCAGTCGTAAGGTGTCTTCAAAATGTATCGTTGGCATGCATGCTCCAGAGACTGACAGTTTATAATTTGCAAACTTGATAATGCGCCATAGTCTATGGAGACGACACGGACAAACAAGATTTGTCCGCCCCCCCCCTCCCAGCGTGCAGTCGTAAATGCAAAAGGAACGTTACCATTACATGGGCATCGGCCCGAAGCAATCGTTCAACTGAACTCACAACGAAGCCTCAAGAACTGGCTTGCTTCGCTGCCGCTCGCAATGTATTACCTGTCGGCTTACTTGTAACGTTAACGATAGGGTGCGGCCTGTGCTGCATTATCGTTATCCGGGATGTTCCTTTTTTGGGGATTCCGGATAATCCTTTTCAATAATAATGGCCTTCCTCTCCCACAGGTCTCTTTTCTTATTAAAGCTCCAGGCGTAGTTTTCTTTCCCGTTTATCTTATGAACGGCAATGGCGGATTTATCAATCCGGAAACTACTTTTGTCCGCACCCTGAACAAAGAAATCCAGGTCATACCGATTACCATCCTTCCCTGAAAAATCAGCACAAACAAAATACTCATCCGCCTTTGTCGGACTGAGTTTGTCTTTATGCACCTGTTCAAGCATCAGTTCCAGTTCCTTCCCCGTGGTTATATCCAGATATTTAAAAATTCCTTCCCGTGAATTCTTCCCGACGTATTCTTCGGCGAATTTTGCCACATCTTCCCTGGTAACACGTGGTTTTTGCTCAACGGCAGCATATCCACCGCGCGGATGCTCCGGATGCTCTCCCGCGAAGAGACCGGATGAAGCGCCCCCTGCTAACATCATCGATACTACTGCACTGATACACAATCCCTTTCCCGGTATTATAGACAGATTCATACTTGGTTCTCCTTTACAGAACGGTAAATAAATTTAGAACTTGCACCGGCATGCCCGGCAGTAGTTACCTTCTTAAGGATAATCCGGCTTCGGGTATGCAGGCTGCGCTGATTGTTTCTCTTCTGTTTCTATGATCTTCTTTGTCCACACATCCTTTTTCTCATGGTAGACCCACACGTAGCATTCCTTTCCATTTACCTTATGGATAGAAATACCCTTTTTATCAATGGTGAAATACCGTTTGCTTTTTCCTTGCACAAAAAAATCAAGATCGTAGGTCCTGCCGTCTCGTCCGGTAAAGTTGACGCAGACAAAATATTCATTTTTTCTTGTCTTCGAGAGTTTTTCGCGATGGATATTATCAAGGATGAGTTCCAGGTCTTTTTTCGCATTCTTATCATAATATGTAAAAAGGCCGTCTTTTGAATTTCTTAAGATGTATTCATTAGTAAACGTTGTCACATCCTCAAGGGTTACCGATGACATTTCCCTTTCTTTGCGTTGCATTGTCTGTTCCGGATGATCGCCATATACCGGCAGAATCCGTACGGCTCCCATGCACGTCATCAATACGACGGCACCGGCAATGAAGCCACGTCTTGTTCTTCCGAACAGGTTCATGATTATCGCTCCTTTCCGTTCATCAAAAATGGCGGCGCCCCCGTGACCAAAGAAGCCTTGCTGCAAAGGAATATTCACACAAACATCTTCGCCAGCGGGCCGTTTTTTTATCGGGGAGGATATTGCACTATGCTGTGACAAAAAATTCCTTACCCGGCGTCCCCTGATCACTCAGGAGTTCGTCTTTATCAGGCTGATTGTCTCCTTTTCATATATAAACCTGTATCGAGTGTGTGTCAAGCGAAAATCGCATTATCCTGTATCGGTGTCCCGTCCGGCGGGAATTGCTTTTTTCAAAAAATGCCAGTTTGATTTTTTCGACTATCGCAGTATTCCACCCCTTTGAAAATAGTCCTCTGAACCATATACGCGGCTGACAAAGGAGTTTGACACCCATAGCATATTATGCTATTATCAAACGCGGCCTTTTGCGTTAATTCATTAATTTTTTTATCAAAATGGAGAGAATCTGCATTGACAAAGGAAAAACAGGTTATCGTAGGTTCCAGGGGCAGTAAACTTGCGCTCATTCAGACAAATTGGGTCATATCAGAGCTCAAAAAGTTAAATCCCGGATATGAATTTAGGATCGAAAAAATTTCTACCAAGGGCGACAAGATTACCGATGCACCCTTATCACGTTTAGGGGGAGTTGGTCTCTTTACCAAGGAACTGGAGACGGCGTTAATGAAGGGCAAGATTGACCTTGCCGTCCACAGCGCCAAAGACGTGCCAACGGAGCTGCACGAGGGGCTAATGATCGGCGCTACACCCACTCGTGAAGACCCTCATGACGCCCTTATCAGTAACAATAATGCCAATTTGGAAAAGCTGCCGGATAATGCGCGTATTGGCACCAGCAGCCTTCGGAGAAGGGCGCAACTCCTCGCCTTTCGTCCCGATTTTAAAATCCTGGACCTCCGGGGCAATCTGGATACACGGCTGAAAAAACTTGAAACTGATGACCTGGACGCCATTGTCGTTGCCCATGCAGGATTGCGGAGAATGGGTTATACCGGGCCCATCAGCCAGATCATCCCGTTTGATATCATGCTTCCGGCTGTGGGACAAGGTTCGCTTTGCATCGAAATTCGCAAAGATGATGCGCGGATTCAAAAACTTGTTTCATGTCTGAACGACGCACAAACCCGAATCGCAATAGAAGCGGAGCGGGCGCTTTTAGCAAAACTGCAAGGCGGATGTCAGGTGCCTATTGGGGCACATGCGCAAATACAGAAGCATGAGGTGTTCCTTGAGGCGATTATTTGCACCGCGGACGGTGGCCATACCATCAAGGATAGCCACCACGGCCCTTCCACGCAAGCTGCAGCACTGGGAGAAGAACTTGCCGGGAGGATGCTGGAAAGCGGCGGCAAGAGAATCCTCCATGAAATTCGGCAGGAATTTCAGTCACGCGTTGACCACCTATAAACCCTACCATACGATCTTAAGTGAAAGGTGTCGAAGGACAAAAAACCGAGAGAAGATTTTGTTTGACAATTCAATACGCAAGACATAACCTTAAAATCATATGAAAAGGGATGTTCGTGGGTATACAACGATAAAGAATTTCGCAAAGAGATTGGTTTTTCAGTCGATTCAAATAAAAAGAGATTGCATCGACTTTTTGACCCTTTTCAACATCAGAGACAAGAGAGCGCAGGATAGCCAAGGCGTTATCAAGTCGTCCTTGTGGACCGTTTGCAAGGTCGCTGTTGTCAACAGGGTGTATGGAGGAATGGCGCTCTTATGCTCCACAAGCCTGCTTCTTCTCATCATTGGTGGAATAGGGCTCTCGGTCCTTTTCCGTTTCCCTTTTGGAGTAGCTGTTTTTTATACGGTCAGCCTGATCGCGCTTTGCTTCATATTTTTCAGGGCGTTGTTGCTCCCCTTGCTGTCCTTGCTGAACAGAGAAAAGATTGCCCTCCTGATTGAACAGAAGTATCCCTCCCTAAATAACGGCCTGATCAGCTCGATACAATTGTCTGTGGACAAATCACGGAGAAAAAAGGCCACAGGATATTCCGAACGCCTGATCTCGATGCTGATCGACGATACCGCAAAACAATTAAAACAGCTGGACCTTAGCCAGGTGATCAGTAAAAGATTTTTCCGGTTGAGTTGTGTCATGCTGGTTGCATCCGCGCTTGTCTTTGGTGTGATAGGCATTATGAAGCCTTCATACCTGCACAAGAACATTCCCATCCTTTTAAGCTATTTAAGAAATGGAAAGGCTTTGGGGGAATCTGGATTCCCTGGTCCACCCAGCCCGGTTATTGGGGACATTACCATGAGTTACCGGTTCCCTCTCTACTCCGGATTACAGCCAAAGACGGTATATAATACCAGCGGCGATATCAGGGCGTTAAAGGGAAGTGAGATTCAAATGAGCGCTCTCAGCGATCAACCACTGCTATCAGCGGCGATTATCTTTAACCATACCCAAAGGATTCCCTTTCTCATAGAAAACGGGCGCACCATAAAAGGCGTCTTGTCGTTGCTTGAGAGCGGCACCTACGTCTTTGAAACGACCGACTCCAAAGGCAGAACGGTTCAGGACGCTACGCCGCATACCATACAGGTGGATCCCGACCGTTTTCCTGAAGTAACGATACACATGCCTGCAAAGGATCTTGCCGTGCATGAGAAAGATACGGTCGAGATTCGGTATGCCGCCAAAGACGACTTCGGCATCGGCGAAATATCCCTGGTGTATGAACAGGGAGAAGAAAGAAAGAACCGGGTGCTTGCCAGCTTTGGTAAAACGCAACTCCAGTATAGTGGAGCGTATGCATGGTCGTTGAGCGAATTGACCCTGCAGCCGGATGATAAAATTGCGTACTACATCGAGGTGAAGGATAACGATGCGATCTCTGGTCCCAAGGTCAGCAGGTCCACAACCTTTTATCTGGAGATATACAGTTCACGGAAAAAGCACATAGAATTAGTGCAGCTCCAGGAGGCGCTTTTGCAAGAACTGATTCATATGCTGGCAGACGACCTCACGAAAAGGATCGACGATGAAAGATATGCAGTGAAAGAGTACCTGACCATGACGCAAGATGGTATCCAGGACCGGGCAGAAAAGATTATTGGCCTCTTCACCGATATTTTGGTGGGTATGCAGGACGATGTCATGGCAAATTACAGCGTCTATTATTCCCTCGAAAACCTGAAAAACAACTTCCGTAACGTTACGGAGAAGAAACGTGAGGCCATCCGTCACGCCGTCCTCAGTTCTGACGCGACCACAATCCCGATTTCACAGTTGCATGAGTTACAAAAATTCCAGGACGAAGAGGTGATTAACGTAGAAGATAGCATCATCTTCTTGCATGACCTCATAAGAAAGCAAAGGCTGGAAGAGGTCCTGGACACGGGGAAAAATCTGGTTCAATCCCAGAATACTCTTGAAAAGCTGCTGGAGCAGTTACGGAAAGGTGAAGACGCCAAGCTGAATGAAAAGGTGCTTGCGGAGCTCAAGCGAATCGAAGAAACCATCCGACAGATGATGGAAAAGCTTATGCAGATGGCGCAGGGAGAGCATATGGATGAATTTTTGAATGCTGATGCACTGAGGCAGCTTGAGCAGAAGGATGTGATGAAGGAACTGGATGCTATGAAGGAGGCATTCAACAAGGGAAACCTGGATGCAGCCTTACAATCAGCCCAGAGATTTCTTTCCGCCCTTCAGGGTATGATGAACCAGATGCAATCCTCCGCGAAAAACCTTGCGGACTCATCCTATGATGAGATGCTCAAGGAAACCAACCAGTTCCTCGATAAAATATCTGAGTTGGAAAATAAGGAAAGAAAGCTCACCGAAAACACCAATGCATTGAAGAAAGATATCCAGAAACGCATCTCGGAAGCCACGGAAGAAAACCTTCGGTCTTTTTTCCAAAAGCAAGGGGAGCGGGTAGCAACCATCAGAAAAGATATCGCCGAAGCGAAGGAAATGCTGGCGCAAAACAAATTATTGCAGGAGTATTTACAGGTAAACCGCGAATTACAACGTATGTCGGATGGAAGAAACGCGATGGCAGGCAGGTTTCGTGAGTTGTTTGGCGGCAATGAAGAGGGAGAGGATTATGTGGAAGAATTCGATGCCGTGACGGAAACAGCAAAGAAAAATGCCGAACTAAACCGGGCTATCAATAAGGATCCATTACAGCGTGACTTCCTGTCGATGTCCCGGGACCTCCCGCAGGCGGAAGAGACCCTGACTCATCTGGAAGAGATGTTAAATGCCTGGGAGGTAAAAGAGTCGTTGGGGCTGGCAAAGGAGTTGTCAAACAGCGTAAATCAATGGAACAACCGTATGAAGCGCACCCTGGAGCAGAAATCAGTCGCCGGGAAAGAGGATATATCCAAAAAAGACCGGGAAATACCTGAACGGGTCGAGGATGCAGCCCGGCAAAATCAACACATTATTCAGGATCTGGAGGCGATGATGGAACGGCTTGAAGATCAGCAACTTGCCAGTATGACACCGGAAGACCAGGATGCCCTGCGGAAATATGCCAAAGAGCAAAAAGAATTGCAGGAAGAGACGGACGATCTCAGGGAAATGACAGGAGAACGTTCTCAGCAAAATCCCTTTATGGATGAGGATGCCGATAACCAGCTCGACCTGGCATCGAAGTCGATGGAAGGGGCAGGAAAGAAGCTGGAGAAACACGATATGCAGGGCGCCCTCAATGACGAACGGGAATCTCTGTACCGCCTTGCAGAAGCAAAGAAAGGTATGGAAAAGGCAAAGGAACGTATCGCGAGAGGGATGATGGGGCAAGGAATGCCCATGCCCATGCCTTTCCGGGGACAGAGGGACGAAGGACAGTTTGGCGCTTCCACGGAAAAGGTTGAAATACCATCAGAGGAGGCATACAAGGTCCCCAAGGAATTCAGGGAGGATATTCTGAACGCCTTAAAAGAAGGGCTGCCGGAAAAATACCAGGATCTGAACAAAGATTATTATCAGAGATTGGTGGATTAAACAGGGCGAAGCATTTGCCATAAATTGGCATAAAGGTATTCACACCCCAAGCAGGCAAATGCTTCGCCCCTTTTCAAAAAACTAAAGTGTTACAAAAGAACAATGTCAACGACCCTTGAGAATGAAGGGAGGATAACAAAAGATATGAATATGTTAAAGCAAGAAGCCATAAATGCAATTTCTCATTTGCCTGATACGGCTGATATTGATGAGCTAATGTATAGTCTCTATAGTATTACTGTATAAAAACTTCTTTTTTTTGTAAGTTTTTTCACAAACCCCTTTCAGGAGGTACCGTTTTTTTTATGAGTGAAAGATTGCTTCGCTTCACTCGCAATGACAACGTGCAATGTGCCATCAAAGTGCATGGTCGCTGTCATTGCGAGGGCCTTTTCCGAAGCAATCTCCCCGCTTTCATAAAGGAAATTTGGTTGCGGCTGTGCCGCGCTAGGTAATCGATAAAGTAAGGCGTTTGAACGTGGCGACACGATATCAACTGAGGAATTAAAAAAAGGAATTGAAACATGGTAACGTAGTCTAATCCTGCAAAAAATGATTTGAAACAGATTCATGAGTATATTGCAAAAGATTCTAAATATTATGCAAGGAATGTATCGCGTGATATTGCCGAAAAAACCGAGCAGTTAGATAAATTTTCTGAAATAGGCAGACCTAATATAAGAGGGTTAATCATTTATTCGTATCAACATTTATGAAGTATTATCAGATGAAATAGAAATTCTCGCAATCATCCCTAGCAGGAGGGATTTTTCATCCTTAAATGTCGACGAGGGAACTCATGAATAAATGTATCATTTTGTAGAAATTGGTAAAAGTTATATAGGAATAGAACTGAGCGGATACTTTTGAATGAAAAAATATTTCATCGCATTAGCATTTATGTTGACGGCCTTTAGTTTCCTGGAATTTAAAGCTATTGCCCAGGAAGCAAGGTTCTTTGACGTCTTTGGGGAGATAACGTATGGCGAGGAGTGCCTGCAGTCATGGCAGATGGAAGAGGCATCAGCGGTTGCTGAAAAGCTGCTTCTGATTGGCCGGAACAATCCGTATGTGTGTTTTTTTGCCGGCAAGGTGCGTTTTTATGAGGGCAATTATCAGGAATCGTTATCATATCTGAAGGAGGCGTTAAAAGACCCTGGATTAGCAGAAACGGGGAAAAAATTTTATGACCTGGTAGACAGGATTTATCAAACGGCCGGTAAATTTAAAGAGGTGAAAACGGAGCACTTCCTCTTTCGATACCTGGAGGAAAAGGATGCAATCCTGGCCGAGTATGCCCTGGATACCCTTGAAAAGGCTTATCACGCGATCGGGAACGACCTTCAGTATTTTCCCAGGAAACCTGTCCTTGTCGAAGTATTTCCCGATGCAGAAAGTTTTTGTGCCATTTCGACCCTCACCAAAAACGAGATAGAAACCTCCGGCACGGTCGCGATCTGTTTATTCAATCGCATCATCATTACCAGCCCGCGCCTGCTGCCGAGGGGGTATCAGTGGCTTGATACCCTGACCCATGAGTATGTGCACTACGTCATCATGAAAAAGACGTACAATCGTGTGCCCATCTGGCTTCACGAAGGTCTTGCCAAATATGAAGAGGAACGCTGGCTTGAAGGTGTCTCTCCAAAACTTCCGGTTTCTCTGGAAAGTCTGGTGGCAGAGGCGATAGAAAAAGATTATTTCATTACCTTCGAGCAGATGCATCCCTCCCTGGCGAAATTAAAGAGGAAAGAGGATACCGCCCTTGCCTTTGCCGAGGTCTTTACGGTAATTGACTACCTTTTCAACCATGGCGGTTATCCTGCACTCATATCCATTCTGGACGACATCAGGGGCGGAAAATCACCGGAAGAAGCGGTGTCGTTGGCAACGGGGGTTCCCTTTGCAGTGTTTGAAAAGAACTGGTTGCAGGACCTGAAGCAGAAAAAATTCCGGAGAATACACGGTATTCAGATGCTCCCCACGAAGCTGCAGGAAGCATCAGCCATCGTAGATGACGTGGAAAGCGTTGCTGAAATTGAGGTAAAGGACGCCCGGAAGTTTGCTATCTTGGGTGACCTTCTGCGTCGTGAAGGGCTACAGGGTGCAGCCATTATAGAGTATGAAAAGGCAAACAAAAAAGCGGGCAATATTTCTCCGCAAATCCAGAACAAATTAGCCATGTCCTATCTTATGGATACGCAGTATGCAAAGGCAGAGGAAATCCTGCAGGTTGCCCTTGAATATTATCCCGAATACCCTGCCACCTATATTTCACTCGGCGAGCTTTACCAGAGAAAAGGGGAATACGATACCGCCATTGAGTTCCTGTCACGAGCCAACCACATTAATCCCTTTCATCCCGGTGTCCACAAAAACCTGGCGCAGTTATATCAGAAACGGGACAGGAAGGATGATGCGGCTGCCGAACTCAGGCGACTCATGATGCTGACTCAATAGGAAAGACGCGTAACGAAAGATAACATCATGCTGCTTTTTTCAAAAACAAATTCGAATAATCAGATCACTGAAAATCGTTGAGACCACATCCGTCATGGTTTACACGGTAAGTTATGAACCTTGAATTCTTTCAATCCATTGCCCTGTCGGTAGCCAATGAACGCTCGGTGGATGTTGTTTTCCGTACTATTGTGAATGGGCTGGCCGACGGCCCGGATGTTGTTCTTGCCAGAATTTGGCTCATAGAGCCGGGCGATATATGCCATGTCTGCCCCTGGTTGAAGAATTGTCCGGATCAAACGAGATGCCTGCATCTGGTGGCAAGTAATGGCCGGTCGCTTCATCGCAAACAGCGCTATACCGGGCTGAAAGGCCATTATAAACGCTTTCCCCTTTACACGACTGAATCGTATGACAATACTGCTACCGGGAAAATTGGCTATATCGGTGGAACCGGCAAGGCTATTTTGCGAAACGATATCATTGAAAATCCAAACTGGCTGCTGGATCCGGAGTGGGCAAAGCAGGAAAAAATAGCGAGTTTTGCCGGCCAACCACTTGTCTTTCGGGATGAAACACTTGGCGTGCTTGCTCTCTTCAGCAGAAAGGTCTTGGATCAATCGCACCTGGTGATGCTTCGAACCTTTGCTTACAACGCCGCGTCTGCGATTGCCAATGCCAGGGCATTTGAGGAAATCGAACAGTTACGCCACCGGCTGGAACTGGAAAATGAATATCTTCGCGACAAGGTGCGGGACGTAGCTGCCTTTGGAAACATCGTAGGGCAGAGCCCTGCGTTGGAAAAAATTCTCCGGCAAATATATCTGGTAGCGCCTACCGACGCGACCGTGCTTATCCATGGAGAGTCCGGGACGGGAAAAGAACTTATTGCTCTGGCGATTCATCAGAGAAGCAAGCGAAAAAATCGACCCCTCATTAAGGTCAACTGCGCATCCATCCCCAGGGAGCTCTTTGAGAGCGAGTTTTTTGGACACGTAAAGGGCGCATTCACAGGAGCGCTGAGGGATAGGACAGGCAGGTTTCAGCTTGCAGACGGGGGAACGCTCTTTCTTGACGAGGTGGGAGATATACCCCTGGAACTACAAAGCAAGTTACTGCGCGTGCTTCAGGAAGGCGAGTTCGAAAGGATTGGCGAGGAGAAGACCCGGCGGGTAAACGTGCGGGTAATTGCAGCAACCAACCGGGATCTGAAAAAGGAGATGGAGGCAAAACGGTTCCGGCAGGACCTGTACTTTCGGTTAAGCGCCTTTCCCCTGGAAATCGTTCCCCTCAGAAACAGGAAGGAAGACATTCCCCTCTTAGCGAAAGAATTTGTAAAGCAGATATGCCAGAGCATGGGGTTGAAAGAATTGCCGTTGAAGAAAAAACATATGCTTCAACTCCAGAACTATGATTGGCCTGGAAATATACGGGAACTGCGAAATGTGATTGAGCATGCAGTAATTGTGTCGAGAGGCAGGGAGTTGAGATTGAATTTGCCGGAAATTTCGATGGAAAAGACCTTGCCGCCCATATCTTCTTCCGCCAAAAGCATCGAACGTTCCGGTGAAATTCTCACCTTTGAGGATTTACGAAAGCTGGAAAAAGAAAATATGCTGAAGGCGCTCTACCAATCAAATTGGAAGGTGTCAGGCCATGGCGGGGCAGCAGAACTTCTCGGCGTGAAACCTACCACCCTGGCGTCTCAGATAAAGGCCTTTGGGATTAAAAAACGGCCTTAGTCCGCATATCTCAGATCTCATTGCGGGAATTTCCATCTCAAAAGAATGTTTTAAGCAAAACACTCTTTCTGCGGTTACAATCCGTTCTATTTATTTTTATGCAAAAAAAGAGGCTGTGCAAACTTCACACAGCCTCCTTTAACTGATAACTAAAAATAAAACAACTTATTCGTGTGGTGATAATCTCTGAGACCTTGCTGCAGGATCATGTCCCTCTTCATGGTGTTGAAGTTTATGCTCAAAGCCGGTCTTCCAGCCGAGTTCTTTTATCTTCCTGTTGATGTACTCAACTTCCTCAGCAGGAGCATGGTGCGTATCTAACCAACCTGGGTCAGGACACAGATCAAATATGGTCTTTCCAGGATGATTCTTTACAATGTACGGACCCGTCAACTGATCAAGCCATTCGCCCGTCTTCCAGAAACTCTCCGGAACCCAGGTAATGCCAACCTTCTTCTCAAGAGCAGCAAGTCTCCTCGCCTGAGAAGCGTCCTGCTTCACGTTGACCA
>WBZR01001007.1_pt1 | contig 39088 bp, 29 predicted proteins | sample 5204231 | NCBI WGS metagenome assembly WBZR01 (sample SAMN12412403, study PRJNA552823) | activated sludge metagenome | isolation source: activated sludge from anammox sidestream of wastewater treatment plant... | place: USA: Virginia | collected 2017-08 | reverse complement strand
CTTTGTCGATACTCCGCAGTGATTTTGCCAATACACCACATCAACTTGCGCCAGGGCTTGCAGTCGTTTTTTTTAGAAATCGGCGAATGCTTTCACGACTGATATTTTTCAGATTGGGACGCCGACGAGCTGCCTTGGTAAGCAACCGGATCGTCCAGCGCTTTGCACCCTTCGGAGGCTTACTACATGCCAAAGCTACAACTTCTGCTTGCTGATCAGTTCCGTATTGTCGTGGTTGCCCAGGACGAGCCACATCATACAAAGCATAATCCAACCCCTTCTCTCCATAAGCCGAACGCGTGCGCCAAATGGCGGTGCGTCCAACGCCCAGAACCCGCATGATGAGCGATTCAGGCAATTTTTCGTCTAATGCCAATAAAATGTGCGCCCGGCTGATTTCCCTGGCCATGCGCTTCCCTTTCGAACGAAAGGCCTTCAGTTCCGCCTTATCCTCTTCGGTAAGATGTATTTCGGTTTGTCTTTTCCCAATCTTTTTCACGGATCATGTGTTTTGATATTTTGCAGATCTTCACGGTCATTTTTTCCCAATAATCAAGGCAGAATTGGATTCCAGATCTATCTTCTTTGTATCCTTGAAACCGGCATTTACAAGCCATGTCCGATATTCAGATTCTGTATAAGATGCCCCTTCCTGGGTGCCGATGAGCATGTTTAAACTGAAGAGGGCGGCAAATTGCGGATTGGTCATGGTTTCGTCCAGTACAAATTCATGGATGATAACCTGACCACTGTCTTTCAGGGCATCCCAGCACTTCCTGAGGATCATGGTGTTGTTTGCAGGATTATAAATATGTAAAAGGTTTGAAACGATGATCGTATCGTACTCATTTTTCCCGAAGGTGTCCTCCAGACAATTTCCCGCTTGCGTGGTAACACGGCCTTTCATGCCAGCCGCATGAATGAATTCCTGGGTGATTTTGATTACATGCCCCAAATCAAAGACGACGGCGTGCAGGTGCGGATTGGTCTTTGCAAGTGCAATAGCGTACGTACCGGGCCCACCGGCAATATCCAATAATATTTTTGATCTTTTTAAATCAATTTTCCTGCAAAGTTCCTCTGACTTCACTGAGGCCATATTGTGCATTGCCGTAATAAAATCCCTGAGGTCATGCGGGTCTACCTCTTCAGGCAGGTCCTTTAACGAAACGGGCTTTCCCGTTTCGATGGTTTCCCGAAGCAACGCCCAGTTATCCGTCATATTATGGAAATGATGGATAAAATCTCCCATGTACTGAGATTTTCCTTTGATCAGGTGGAGATTCGATGCTTGAGAATTCTTGTAAGAGTTTCCCTCTTTGGTGAGTAATTCCATGGAAACGAGGGCATTGAGGAGCATCTCGGTTGCCCGTTCGTTGGTATGGATAGACTGAGAGATTTCTTTCGCGGTAAGAGTGCTTCTGTTAACAAGTGTAAATATGTCAAATTCTACAGCGGTAAAGAGGACTTGGGATTTCCAATAGCCGCAACTGAGTTGGAGGAGATAATCGATATTTGAATAGTTCTGATGAGTCATTATTTTCTCCGGTAAAAGATGCCGCCCCTTCAGGTTTTATTTACGAGGAAATACTTCTACTATTTTATATTGCGAGATATTTGGAGATTTCTTCTTTGAAACCGATAGGTTCGATGTCAAAGTGTGCAAAGAATGGTTTCTCATCACAGATATTGCCTTCCAGGAGCATAGTAATTTGGTCAGTTGTAACGGGGAAAGAAGCCAACCGATCCAGCATTTCAGCCATAAGGCGCATGATAGACGCCGGAATATGGATTTTGTGCGGCGGTGCGCAGATAACCTCACCAATGATATCGATGATCTGATTAAACTCAAGCCTTTCGGGTCCTCCCACATCAAAGGTTTTCCCGATGGCATCTTTTTGCTCCATCGATTTTACAAATCCCATGGAAACAGTGTCCACAGCTACTGGTTGTAACAGGTATCTCCCACTTCCTATGACCGGTACAAATTGTTGCAACTTGAGCATCTTGACAAACAGGTTGACAAATTTATCTTCTGGCCCAAAGATAACTGATGGACGAAAGATCGTGTAGTCAAGACCACTCTTCCTTACGAATTCTTCTGCGCGGAACTTGGTTTGTTGGTATTGTGTCTTGCCATCTCGCCGTGCCCCCAGTGTGCTCATCTGGACAAATCGCCTCACCTCCTGCGCCTGGGCTGCCCTCACAAGGTGTACTGTCCCTTCATAATGTAACTTCTCAAAGGTAATTCCCTTTGAGGGAAATTCCCTGATAATACCGACGAGGTTAATAACGGCGTCGCATCCTGCTAGTTTACCATCCAGGCTGCTGACATCAGTAATATCACCGTTCACAATCTCAGCGTCTTTGCAATGCACAATCTTTTTTTCGGAACCTTGTCGAACCAGGCATCTGACTTGATATTTATTTTCAAGCAAATCCTGCAGTATGCGTTTTCCCACGAAGCCCGTGCTGCCTGTCAAAAAAATCTTCATTGTTTATTGCCCCATAATTGTTGAAATTCTTTATTCAAGTCATTTGCTATAGGGGTGCCTGGAATCTGGCGTTTCTCCTTCCTGATGGCAGGATATGGCGCTATTACCTAAAAACCGCCCCATTTCTTTAAAAACAACGTCACTCGTATCCTCAATGCGCCTGATGTCCGGAAGAGATTGGAGGAAAACACGCCCATACCTTTTTGTAACTACCCTGCGATCGAAGATAACCACCGCCCCCCTGTCTCCGCGACTGCGTATGAGCCTTCCAAATCCCTGCTTGAATTTAATTACCGCCATCGGTAAGGAATAATCATAGAAGGCATCGCCACCAGCCCTTTCTATGGCCTCAGCCCGTGCTTCAATTATGGGTTGCGTAGGCACCTTAAAGGGTAACCGGGTAAGAATGACACATTCCAATGCATCTCCTTTCACATCAATCCCCTCCCAGAAACTGTCTGTGGCAAAAAGGACAGACGTCTTGTCTCTCTTAAAGGTTTCAAGGAGGTTGTGGCGGTTATCCATTCCCTGCTTCAGACAGGTATAACCGAGCCGTTTAATCTGCGGTTCTAATCTTTGGTAGAGATTGCCAAGAAGGTTGTATGATGTAAACAGGACCAATGCCCGTCCTTCTGAAATTTCCACGGCCTTGAAGATGTTCTCCTCAAGAGTTGAAATATAACCCGGTTTGTCAGGCTCTGAAATATCCGTAGGAATAACGAGCATAGATTGTTGTTTGTAATCAAATGGGGAATCTAAAATTAGTTCAGACAGGCGCTCCCCGGGGATATGGTTCAATCCGATATTTTCTCTAAAAAATTTAAAAGTCCTGCTTATCGCCAGGGTGGCTGAAGTCAAAATTATCGTATTGTAATTGTCGTAGAGACATGTTTTCAACTCCCCGGAAACGGAAAGTGGCGCGGTACAAAATCGAATGACCGGCCCCCCGGAGTACTTTTTAATCTCTATCCATTTGCAAATCTCTTCGTCATTGGTAATGAAAGATGCAAGTTCGTTTGCCACCAATTTCAGGCGAGTCTTGCATGATACAATGTCTATCAATACAGATGACAGGATATCCTGTGACTTTTCCGATAACTCCCCTATCTCATCTAACAGCGCTTTTAATAACAAAACAAATTTTTGGATATCAGCAATTAATGTCTTGAACCGGGGCTCTATCGTGTTTTGCCACAGATCTGAAGAAATCATGGTTGCAGTAATACGCAATTTGGTTTCTCCTTCCTTTGCCGCTCCTTTTTGCAATCCGTTGTGAACAACATAATTACTTACGGCACCTAAGACATCTTCAAAAACCCCTTGAACGGTATCGTAGAGACGCTGCCTTGCATCCAGGATTTCTGTATTAATTCTATCGGTAATTTCTCCCGCAATGGACTTGTCATGAAGGGAACTCACATCTTTGAGCTTGCCTTTGAGGTACTGCAAAAGGCCTTTCCTGCTATCTTTTAAGTTGATCAGCCTTCCCAAGAGTTTTATTATTCGCAATCTCGAAATGGTATAGCTTAGATTTGCCGTTGCCACATCTTCGAGGTGATGTGCCTCATCAATTATGATCTTCTTAAAGGGTGGCAGGATAGCTATCGTATCGTAGCCCTTCGTCTCCTTCCGCACAACCAAATCAGCCATCAGGAGATAATGATTTACCACCAGGATATCTGCGCTGGCAGCATTTCGCCTGGCAATATAAAAAAAACAATCGTCATAAAACTGGCACTTCAACCGTGTGCACTGATCGGCCTCCGACTGTATCGCTTCCCATACTTCCTCCTGCGGCACGAAATTCAGATCTGCCTTGCTTCCATCCCTCGTCCTTGTTGCCCATTCAAGCAGGTCATTCAGTTGCCCTCGGTTCTTATCATCAATCAATGTGCCACCTTCGGAACGTAAATTGTAAACCTTCCTCAGGCACAGGTAATTATTTCTCCCCTTCACCAGTACGCTCTTAAAATTGAGCCCGCAACATCTCTTGAGTACAGGGATGTCCTTTTCGATCAATTGTTCCTGAAGGTTAATCGTGTGGGTGGAAACGACTACCCGTTCCTGATTTATAATACTCCAGGATACGGCGGGAACAAGGTATGCCAGGGATTTCCCAGTCCCCGTTCCCGCCTCAATTGCGGCGACCTTGTCATCATTAAAGGCATTAACGATTGACTTCAGCATCTCGACCTGTGGCGCGCGATATTCATAGTGAGACAGATGTTGCGCAAAATTTCCTCCAGGCAGAAATTGTGCGGATAATTCTTCGTGGTCCAGCCCTTTACACTTCCGGTCTTTCGTTACCTTTACTACGGGATACAGATATTCGACACCGTTATCCACAATATAACATCCCACACCAAGTGAACCCATATAAGACGCAATCTCAAGGTCTGCGTCGGATGGATCCAGGATGCCATCCGGATGATTGTGGATAATAACATCCCCATATTTCGCTTCTTTGACGATAGCGGGTACAGCGCTCCTGTTTCCCATGGCATAGACATCCACGTCTATTACCAGATAATCATCATCCAGTCTGCCCACCAGAAATACCTCGTTTCCACCTGACTTTTCAATAGCATCCCGAATGGAAGTGATAGCATCAGGCAAGATGAATTCCCTGGTTAACCATTTTGTCGTTTTCATAGACAAGACCTTCGGCAACTTTTAAATATAAAATTTTTACGATAGTGGTCCGCCCCTTTGCCCCCACCATCGGGGACAGAAGACTATCCTCCTCAGTGAAGGTAATCTCCCCCTTTATCTCCCATGAGAAGCAATGTCATTGAATTAATGGGAAAAGGGCGATAAATATTGGTACAAAGGCCTATGAAATATGGTAAAATTGGGTAAATTATACCGTAAAGCACACCTTTGTCATAGGAGAAAAAAGGTGAAGAAAATCGCAAGGAAAATATTGACCATGAACGGATTTGGTACCGAGGTCGCTTTGCCAAAACCATGCCAAAGCAGTAATAGAGGCCGTGAAGAACAAATTATTTTCACTCGAATTCATTGAACAACACAGAGATGGTAAAAACGACTTTATTCGGAACAGAAAGCTGAATTTTACGGGCCTGGTGTTATTTATTTTACAGCGAGGAAGAAGCTCGTTACAAAGGGAATTAGAAAAGTTTTTTACATTCCTGGAGAAGAGCAAGGAGATAACGGCGAGTGCATTTACGCATGCACGGAAGAAGTTGCGTCCCGAGGTATTTGTATCACTCAACGATGTATTGGTGGAGAGTTTTTATCATGGGTCACCTTCGACATCAGAAACCATGTCATGAGCATGTCGAATGGTGGGATAAGGAGGATATTGGCGGTAGATGGGAGCCGTCTGGAGCTTCCGAATGCCAGAGAGGTGGTAGAGGCATTTGGGAGGGCAAACAAGCAGCCGGATGCAAAGCCGCTGGGGATGGTATCAGCGCTGTTTGATTTGGTCAATAAGGTGGTACTGGATAGTAGTATTACTCCTGCGGATTCCCGTGAGAATCACCTTGCGTTGAACCATTTAGGGAAGGCACGGCGGGGCGATCTGATAATCCTTGACCGGGGTTATAAATGTCTATGGCTTATGCTGGGGATTGTGCAAAGGGGGGCAGATTATCTCATTCGGCTTCCTGTGAATGCGTTCAAAGAAGTGGGGCTTTTTGAGAGATCGGATGAGATGGAAACGATTGTTACCCTCCATCCAACGCCGAAAGCCATACAACAGTGTTTGGATTTAGGAATCGAGGCAGTGCCTTTCAGGGTTCGATTGGTTAAAGTTATTTTAGATACGGGGGAAAAAGAGCTTTTGGCGACCTCGTTAATGGATAGGGATTTATATCCGGTTACGATATTTAAAGAGCTTTACTCCTTACGCTGGGGAGTTGAGGAAGAATACAAGACCATGAAATCGGTGCTTGAAGTGGAGCACTTTAGTGGGAAGAGTCCGCATGCAGTACGTCAGGAGTTTTATGCGGCAATATTCTTGAGCAATTTACAATCGGTAATTGCCAGGGAAAAAGATGTCCAGGAAAGTATAGAGAAGAAATCGGAGGGAAGAAAATATGAGTATCAGGAGAATAGGACTTCTGCAGTATTCTTTGCAACGGATGTTCACCCCAGGATAAAAAAATAAAAAGACCGTAGAAGTCATATACTTATTGGCTTTTGCTACGAACAGGAAGTTTTTTTCTCGTGACTACCCGTATCTTCCGGCATGGCAATGCCTCCGGCAATTTTATCTGCAATGCCTCTAATAATTCACGTGATTGTTGCCGCGGGTGTGGTATCTTCTGACAACGCGCATTTTGGCCTTTAACGGTCACTTCCATTGAACAAATGGTTGCCAATTGTTCGAGACCTCCTTCCACCGTGAGATCAAAGCCCGCCCACGCATAGCGTAGCCTTCGGATTATCAGGTACGCAAGCATTACCACAAACACATGCCCCCGCGTACTCTCCTCCCTTCTCACATACACAGGGCGAACTTCCAGATTCACTGTCTTGCACCCCCGAAACGCCTTCTCCACTTCCGTCAAGTCCTTGTACCGGTTGTGCACCAGGCAGGCATCCGCTTCGTTCTCCCTCAGGTCCGTCTTGATTACATAACATCCGTCAAGATACGATTCCGCCTTTAATGCCGCTTCATCGCTCTCTATCTTCAGCGCCCCGGACTCCTCCCTTATCTGCACCCACCCCTCCAGCTTCAGTTTCCTGAGCCTTTCCTTTGCCGCCTCCAGCGCCCTCGGATGCCCTCTCAGATAACCATTCTTCCCCTCGATGTATCTCTCAATACCCTGTAATTTCGATATGCGTGTCTTTGCCATCTCTTCCGCCCTTATCGGATTACGCCTCAGAATATATCGAACCCCTTCTTCCTTTATCTCGCAGAGCTTTTCTTCAAACAACCCTAATTGCAGAACCCCTTTTTTTATCAACGACTCTATCTGCGGCCTGGTTATCGCCGTTATGTAATGAAATCCTTCCGGTAAACGTTCGATGTGAGTCGTCTTGATCATCCCGCGATCACCTACGATCGTCACCTCTGTGCATCCATACTGCTCTAATACCTTCTTTACCTGAGACTCAAAGGTCTTTGGATCCTGGGTATTGCCCCCAAATACCTCCGTCGTTGACACCGGCTCTCCGGTTTCATCACACAACATGCCTATCACGATCTGCTTCTTCCCCTTCTTGCCATCACAATTATACCCGTACTCGCCAAAGTGATTCTGCTCTCCCTCCAGGTAACTGCTCGTCACGTCATACAAAAACAGATTCGGCTTCTTGTCTCCCCGCCTTGCCTCAAACAGCTTGCGCTCTATTCCCTCACATTCGTTCGGGACAAGCCTTGCCTGATTCTGTGATAACCACGACAAATTGTCGTACAAATCATTCTCGTCAAATCCGCGCTTCATATCCAGCACATCACCTGCTGCGTGTACCTGCGCCAGCCTTACTGCCGATAGCCTTGATCCCTGGTCTATCACCCGCGCCATTACCTGCCACAGCGCCAGCTTCCCTTGAAAATCCCTCCCCAATGCCTCCTCTATCCCTAACTCCTTTGCCACTTGGTACACACTCCAGACTGCACCCACAGACAACCCCTCCTGGAGTTCCACCGATTCTGACAATGCACCCAACGCACCGAGATCCTCTTTGTGGCCGAGCGCAAGCTTTATCGCTTCAATCTCCTGGGGTGTGCAGTTCGATAGATTTGCAATGGTACGTTTCCTGACCTTTCCTTCCTCACGATACGATTCTCGCAAAAGGGTAGAACGGTAGATTTTTTTGCCGGATTTTGACTTGTTTTCTACAATATGCATGTCTATGGCAATATAGCATCATATTCAGCAATGCCAGGTACATTATTGAATATTAAAAATATATTAGTGGCTACATATTTACAAACAAAACAGCGATATCTATCAACATTTTCAACACTTATGCATTTTGGCCGGGGTGAACATCCGATGCAAGGTTGAATGTGCCGTGAAATCTGTGGCTCCAATAATTCTAAATCTTTTACTGATTAATGCCGCTTATAAGTTGTAAATCTCGCCATACTTGTTCTTCAGGTACGCAATGAAGGGACGGATTTGAAGAGGTTCTCCGGTGATTTTATATGCCAGTTCGTCCATTGTAAATTTACGGCCGTGGGTATGGAGTCGGGCACTCAGCCAGTCGCGCAGGATATGATACTCGCCTTCCTCAAAGTATTTATCAATCCCGGGAATCTCCTTCCCGATTTGAACAAATAGTTGTGCTGCAAAGAAATTGCCGAGTGAATACGTTGGAAAGTAACCAAAACTGCCGTGTGCCCAATGGACATCCTGGAGCAACCCCTCTGCGTCATTTGGCGGTGTTATGCCGAGATATTCCTGCATTTTGGCGTTCCAGGCTTCCGGCAGATCGTTCACTACTATACGTCCTTCGAGTAATGCGTTCTCCAGCTCGAAACGGAGTATGATATGCAGATTGTACGTTATTTCATCGGCTTCCACCCGAATAAGCGAAGGTTGGACGCGATTGACTGCCCGGTACACGTGTTCAGGGCTCAGGTGTCCGAATTGCTTCGGGAAAACGGCCTGCAAACGTGGCATGAAAAATTTCCAGAATGGGCGGCTGCGCCCAACAAGATTTTCCCACATTCTAGATTGTGACTCGTGGACGCCCAGAGACGCTCCGTCCCCAAGAGGGGTGCGTTCCAGTTCATGGCGTATGGCCTGATTATAGAGTGCATGGCCGGCTTCATGGATGGTTGCAAAGAAAGCAGCGGGAAAATAATTCTGCATAAAGCGTGTCGTAATGCGTACATCATCCACAGAAAAAGACGTCGTGAATGGATGCGGCGAACGGTCAAGGCGCCCGCGTTCGAATTTGTAGCCTATCAATCGGGCAGCTTCAACGCCGATGTCCCACTGTTTCTGCTCGTCAAATACCTGGCATAAAAAAGAATTATCCACCATATTCAGTTTTGACGAAATGGCGTAAACGAGCGGCACGATTTCTTTTCTGACCTCTTCAAAGATGGCTTCTACCTGGGCGGTTTTCATACCGGGTTCGTAATCATCGAGCAGCGGGTCGTAAATACGCTCAGTATAACCCAAGCACTCGGCATAGCGCCTTTTCAGGTCGAGATTTCGTTGCAGAAAAGGGGCGAAGTCAGAGAATTTGGATGCGTCTTTGGCCTTTCGCCATGCATCAAACGCCCGGGCGCTGGCCAGCGCGATTTCAGAGACAAGGGCCGGAGGCACACGGTGCGCCTTGTCGTATTCTCGTTTTGTCACACGGATAAGGCTTGCGTCATCCGAATCATAGGGTAAACCCCCGGCATATTCATGAAGATCTTCTAAAAGATGTCCAATTGCATTATCGGTAAACTTTTCATGAGCAATGTGGCTTAGGGTGGCAAGTTGCTGTGCACGCGCTGCAACACCACCGGACGGCATATAGGTTTGCTGATCCCATCCCAGAACAGCGGTGGCGTTGTTGAGATCGCTTATTTCAGCTAAACGCTTCTTTAACTCCTCCAATTTCTCTTGCATAAAATCTCCCTCAATATGGTGCGTTTACATTAAAAAATTATGCAAAATATTCAAACATACAAGGGCGGTTAGTGCAAGGATAATAGTGCAGGCAGGTACGTGTCAAAAGTAACAGATGAAATAAGGAGGAAAATTCAGGCCAGGTTACAGCATACTAAAGGAGATGCCTCTTCTGTAAAAACATCAAAGCGGCTTTTTTCCGTTTTAGAAAGAATTCAGGCTGTTTATCACAATGCCAGTGATTAACTTTGGATAAAAATACGTGGATTTGGGGGGCATGACCTTGCGCGCAGTGGCAATTTCCCTCACTTGCTCAATCCGCGTGGGCTTAAGGAAGAATGCCAGTTGATATTGGCCAGAACTCACAAGTGATACGGCCTCTGCTTCATCCTTCACGTATTTTACGTAATCTTTCAAGGTCACATCGTTAGAGTTTATGCCCAGTATTTTGTTTATAATCACACCATGGAGAATACCTGCGTCCAAATGCCTCCATTCAGGATGATCTTTGGCGAATACCGTATCAAGTAGTTTTTCATTGCACAATCGCAATTTATAATACGTATCGTTCTGACCAGCATACATCATGAACGTATGACCTGTGGTTTCGTAGTTGAGGCTTGACATAAACTCCTCTACACTGCACCCCTTGCCTAACTGCTCAACGGTAAAGGACTCTTGTATCGATTGTAAAATCCGGTCAGGGCTATAATCCTTTATATTCCGTACAAGGCGATGTGCCGGCAGTATCTTCAACCCGTTATTATTCATCGATACGCACACCATCATCACATAATCTGAAGGCAAATCATCTCTGGATTTGCCGCTCTCTTTGTGCATTTGTTCTTTATAAACCAATGCAGTTTCATACCGATGGTGTCCATCTGCTATGAAAAGTGGTTTTTCCTTCATGAGGGCAACCAACCTGTCGATAGTCTGCCTTTCCTTGATTACCCAAAGCTTGTTTTTCACCCCCGAGTCGTCTACAAAATCAATATCAGGTTTTGCATGTGCTATTATAGACAAATATCCGTCGATCACGTTCATCTCGTCCGGGAATAGGGCAAATATGGAACTGAGGTTAGCCCGGCACGATTGAGTAAGTTTTAAACGGTCTGCCTTTGGGCCAGGGAGTGTTTGTTCGTGAGGATAGATGTACCCTTTATCAAAAGGCTCCAGCTTCACTAATGAAATAAAACCCCTTCGAGTCAACCATCTATTGCCAGACAAAAATTCCTGATCGTAGATATAGATCGCCGGGGTATCTTCCTGCTTCAGGATGCCCTTTTCCCGCCAGCTTGCGAGGAATTCAGCCGCACGGGTGTATTTGTTGGTATCTTCCGTATCACCGGCGGAGTCTTTTCCAAAATCCAGCCGAATGATATTATTAAGATGCGTCTGATAATATCGCTCTTGCTCCTGGGGTGAGATTACGTCGTAAGGAGGCGTCACAACGGCAGAGATGTCCGTAATAATATCCTGATTATATCGTAATCCACGAAACGGTTTTATAATAGCCATAGTAAATTTAAAATTTGCGATTTGGGATTTACGATTTTAAATCCAAAGTCCAAAATCGTAAATCTGAAATAAGAGATTCTTCACCTCGTTCAGAATGACAACTCTATGTACCTTCCTCCCAAGACGCGAGATATTTTTCCTGCTCTTTTGTAAGCGTGTCAATTGTGATACCCATGGACTTCAACTTCAGACTGGCTACCCACTGGTCGATTTCTTTGGGTACTTCATAAACTTTGGATACTAATTTACCCTTATTTTTTACAACATATTCCGTAGCCAACGCCTGGGTAGCAAAACTCATATCCATCACACAAGCCGGATGACCTTCCGCTGCGGCAAGATTAATGAGGCGGCCCTCCCCCAGGAGATAAACAGACCTTCCGTTCTTTAACACATATTGATCTACAAAATTACGAACGGACTTGTTAACCTTTGCAGCGATGGATTCCAAAGCACCGATATCGATCTCCACGTTAAAATGCCCTGAATTGCAAACCAGCGCCCCATTCTTCATGACTTCAAAGTGTTCTCTCCGAAGCACGTGGATATTACCCGTCAAGGTACAAAACAGATCACCAATTTTGGCCGCTTCATTCATCGGCATCACCATAAAACCATCCATAGCGGCTTCCAGGGACTTAATTGGATCGATTTCTGTAACAACGACATTCGCACCCATACCTTTTGCCCGCATGGCAAGTCCCTTTCCACACCAACCGTAACCGGCCACAACGAATACCTTGCCTGCCAGCAGGCAGTCGGTAGCACGGATAATCCCATCGATGGTTGATTGTCCGGTTCCATACCGGTTGTCGAAGAGGTGTTTTGTGTCGGCGTCATTCACAGCGATTACAGGTATCTTCAGCGATCCATCCTTCTCCATGGCCTTTAATCGTATCACACCGGTAGTCGTCTCTTCCATGCTTCCCAGAATTTGTGGTATGAGTTCCTTGCGATCTTTATGAATGGCAGAGACCAGGTCGGCGCCGTCGTCCATCGTAATGGTTGGTTTATGATCCAGCGCTGAGGTAATATGTTTGTAATACGTTTTATTGTCTTCCCCTTTGATAGCGAAGACCGGAATACCGTAGTCCTTTACCAGAGAGGCGGCAACATCATCCTGTGTGGACAGAGGGTTCGAGGCGCAAAGCACAATATCAGCCCCTCCTGCTTTAAGCGTCCGTGCCAGATTTGCCGTCTCGGCTGTCACATGAAGACACGCCGACATCTTCATTCCTTTTAAGGGCTTTTCCTTTTCAAATTTCTCCTTTACCTGCGCAAGGACGGGCATATCACTACTTGCCCATTCGATGCGTTTCTTACCACCAGGTGCAAGGTTTACATCTTTAATATCGTGACTCATGCAGACTCCTTTTCTTTATAAATTTACTCCTGCTTGCTTAGTCCACTTTTCAGTAGTGCTTCGTTAATTGCCTCCACTGCTGCCAAATATGCAGTGTCAAATACCTCCCGCACGGGCATATATGTTATCTTCAATCGGAATTTTTGCGAGTGTTTCCTTTATATTCTGTAAATAGCCTAAGGATTCACTCATTTCCCAAACTCCGATAAAAATCTGCGGGCTAACTCAGGTGGTTACCATAGAATTCATTAAAGACTGTTGGTGATTTTAAACACCTGCGGCCTTTCGCAGGGCATCCACCATATCTGTCTTTTCCCACGTAAACGTGTCTTCTGAACGACCGAAATGACCGTGTCGGGCTGTAATCTTGTAAATCGGTCTTCTCAGTTTTAATCGCTCAATAATCCCCTTGGGTGTCATGTCAAAAACCTTCTCACAAATTTGGGTAAGTTTCTCATCAGGGATTTTGCCCGTGCCTTCTGTAGTAATATGAATGGCAAGGGGTTTTGCCACACCAATGGCATAGGCCACCTGTGTCTCGCAACGGTCCGCCAGACCGGAAGCCACCACATTCTTTGCAACGTGTCGGGCTGCATAGCAGGCGCTTCGATCGACCTTCGTTGGGTCTTTTCCCGAAAAGGCGCCGCCGCCGTGACGTCCCCATCCTCCATACGTATCCACAATAATCTTACGTCCTGTCAGACCACAATCGCCCTGGGGGCCGCCGATCACAAAACGCCCCGTTGGATTTATGTGGTAGATTGTTTTACTATCCAGGAGATTTGCCGGAACTACCTGTTTTACAACCTTTTCAATCATATCCTCTTTGATGGTCTCGTACTTCACATCCGGAGCATGCTGGGTGGAAACAACTACAGTATGTACCCGTACAGGTTTATGGTCTTCATATTCCACCGTTACCTGAGATTTTGCATCCGGTCGTAAATATTTCAATATCCCTTTCTGTCGTAATTCTGCGTGTTTTATAATAATTCTATGTGCCAGCATAATGGGAAGAGGCATCAGCTCAGGGGTATCGTTACAGGCATAGCCGAACATCATCCCCTGGTCGCCGGCACCTTGTTCCGCGTGGAGACCCACACCTTCAGATACGCCCTGCGAAATGTCCGGAGACTGTTTACCGATACTGGTAATAACCGCACACGTATTGTAATCAAATCCTATCGATGCATCACCGTAGCCGATCTCCTTTATCGTGTTTCGCACGATATCTGGAATATTTACATTCGCCTTTGTGGTAAATTCGCCGGCAACAAAAGCTACACCCGTTGTTACTAAGGTCTCACATGCCACCCGGCTCATCGGGTCTTGCTCAAGCATTGCATCCAACACTGCATCAGATATCTGGTCGGCGACCTTATCCGGATGCCCCATAGACACTGATTCCGAGGTAAATAAATGCCTTCCTTTCTTCATACCGATACTATCCTCTCCTTCAATAAAACGTTCCTTAATATTTTAAAATTACGGTCAGTAGCGCCCCGATGTTTCAATACAACCGATTGTGCCCTTTTGCCCATTTCCCTGGCCGCATCCGGACGCTCCAAGAAATACATCATTTTATCGAATAGCGCCAATTCATCCTGAACAATTTCAATGGCTTCGGCTTCTCTTAATAACTGAACCTCCTCACGAAAATTAAATGTATGCGGCCCAACAATAATTGGCTTGGCCAGTCCCGCAGGTTCCAGCATATTTTGCCCACCCTCTGGCACAAGGCTTCTACCCACAAACACACAATCGGCAACGCTATATATGGTAAGTAATTCCCCAACGGTATCGACAAGAATAACCGTTTCGTCTTTGTGCTTGCCTATTTTGTTTCCTTTGTCGAGCCATGTTTTTAGTGCACAACTCAGCCCCATAAATTCAATGAGCTTAATTACGTCACTCGTCCTTTCAATATGACGAGGCACCAAAACGAGCCGGAGCTTTTTCATTTTTGCGCCCAGGCGCTTAAAGGTTCTCAAAATAACAGCCTCTTCACCCTCATGGGTACTGCCGCAGACAATGACTTTATCGTCTTCTTCTATCTCAAAAAGACGCAATAGCCGTTTTTTTGCGTCTTCAGGAATATCGGTTACCATATTATCAAATTTCATATTTCCGGTTATGGAAATTTGTGCCTCCGGTATCCCCAGATTCATGAGACGGGTTGCATCGGTTTGAGTCTTTGCGCAAAAGACGTTCTCCTTCCTTACTAAGCTTTCAAGGAACTTTTTAGAAATCCTGCAGAGCACACGGTACCATTTCAGCGATTTTTCGGATATCCTGGCATTCAGCAAAGCTACAGGAATATGCCTCTTCGCTGCCGCTATCAAAAAATTGGGCCATATCTCCAGTTCAATCAATATCACGCAACCGGGCCGTATAGCATCCAGTACCTTGTCGACTATCCAGCTCAAATCGAGGGGGAAATAAAAAACCCTCTTGCCGTGAAAACATCTTTGCGCGACGGACAATCCCGTGCTGGTGTTGGTAGAAATTACAATATCTACGTTATTAAACTCTTTTTCAAGAGATTTCACGAGTGCTCTTGTCGTTAAAACCTCTCCGACTGAGGCACAATGGATCCATACACTCGGTTTTTCTCTTTCCCGCGTATCAATCCAGCCCAGACGCTGAACCAAACCGGAACGATATCGCTTATTCGTTATTAATTTCAAAAAAAAATACGGAGAACAAAGGGCAAGCGCCGTCACATAAGCAGCATCAAAAATTGTCGACATGCGGAACGGAATGGATTTCAGGTTCTTATGTCTCTCTTGCTCGAATTATTCAGTGCGATATAAAACAAAAATCAAGTCATCCTGCCACAACATTGCTTAAATTTTTTACCGCTACCGCAGGGGCAAGGATGGTTCCTCCCTGTCTTGATTCCAACTTTAATCGGATCTACTTTCCGCTCTGCCTGTTCTTCTGAGTTCGCATTCGCACCCTGAGTAGCTCTCGCTGCAACCGGTGGCTGCTGTATTGTTTCCAACCCAGAAACTTCCTGGTGTACATAGTGGTCAGGATGGTATATTTCTTTTCTCTCTGCTTCTTTTCCCAGTTGCAATTTGAAGATGAGGTCGGTTACCTCGTCCCGAATCGATAGATTCATGCTTTCGAACATACCCAATGCTTCTCTTTTGTACTCGATCCTCGGATCCACCTGGGCATATCCGCGCAGACCAATACCCGATCTCAGATGGTCCATGGCATAGAGATGGTCTTTCCATTTTGTGTCGATCTTTTCCAGCAAAAGAATCTCAGCAATCTTTTCCATCTCCTCTTTGCCGATAGTATTTTCCTTTGCCTCGTATGCCTCTTCGGCCTTCTTGATTAAAAAACCTTCCACATTTTTTCGCGTCTTCTCTTCGACGTCATTGAGATCAATCGCCAAACCGAATTTCTGCTTGAACCAATCGGCAAGATCAAAGGGTTCTTCCTCGTTCCTTCCGTTCTTTGTGTCATAAGCGAAAGCCGTTATCTCCCGGACACCATCCTCCATCATCCGGAAAATATAATCGCGAAGATTTCTGCCTTCAAGTACATCCTGCCTCAGGGCATAAATCGTTTTTCTCTGTTGATCCATGACCTCATCGTATTCAAGCAGGTGTTTTCGTATTTCGAAATTGTGCTCTTCAACCTTTTTCTGAGCCCGTTCGATGGACTTGGTTACCATCGAGTGCTCAATCGCCATGCCTTCTTCCATCCCGAAGGTCTTCAAGAGCGAGCTTACGCGCTCGGAGGCGAAAATACGCATTAAATCGTCCTGAAGCGACACATAGAAACGGGATGACCCCGGATCGCCCTGACGAGCGGCACGACCACGAAGCTGATTATCAATGCGGCGCGCCTCATGTCTTTCAGTACCTATAATATGAAGACCGCCGAGGGCAGCAACACCTTCTCCCAAAACGATGTCTGTGCCCCTTCCCGCCATATTCGTAGCAATGGTGACATTCCCGCGCTGCCCGGCCTTTGCAATGATATGCGCTTCCCTCTCGTGTTGTTTGGCATTTAACACCTCATGCTCAATACCCTCTCTCATGAGTTTCTCGCTGAGCAATTCTGATTTTTCAATAGAAACCGTACCAACCAGTGTCGGCCTGCCCGTTTTATGCACCTCTACAATCTCTTTGATGATATTGTCAAACTTTTCTTTCTCGGTCCGATAGACCCGGTCGGGAAAGTTTGTGCGACTCATGGGTTTATTGGTCGGGATTACAACGACTTCCAGTTTGTATATCTTGTCAAATTCTGCGGCCTCTGTCATTGCCGTACCGGTCATCCCTGCGAGTTTTTTATATAAGCGGAAAAAATTCTGGAGGGTAATCGTGGCAAGTGTCTGGTTTTCTTCTTTGATACGTTGATGCTCCTTCGCCTGAACGGCCTGATGCAGCCCGTCGCTCCATACACGGCCTTCCATCAAGCGGCCGGTAAATTCGTCCACAATAATTACTTCACCGCCTTTGACGATATAGTCACGATCATTTTTAAACAGATGATGTGCGCGCAGGGCCTGCTCAATATGGTGAGGCCATTCCATGTTCCTGTCGGTATAAAGACTGTCTACATTCAGGAGTTTTTCAACCTCTTCAGTTCCTTCCTCGGTAAGATGCGCCATACGTTCTTTTTCTTTTATCTCAAAGTGAATCCCGGCTTTTAAACGCCTGGAGACTTTGTCTGCTATGTAATATTTTTCTGTAGACTCTTCCGCAGGGCCGGAGATAATCAAGGGAGTTCGCGCCTCATCAACCAGGATACTGTCCACTTCATCGACGATGGCATAATTCAGACCGCGGCTGATCTGGACTTGCTCTTCCGTCCGAACCCTCATATTGTCTCGGAGATAATCAAAGCCAAATTCATTGTTTGTCCCATAGGTAATATCACACAAATAAGCGGCTTTCTTGTCCTCGTATGATTGGTTCGATTGAATGGCCCCGGCTTTTAATCCTAAAAATTCATACAGGGGACTCATCCAGTCCCTATCGCGCCTTGCCAGGTAATCATTAACTGTCACAATGTGGACGCCTTTCCCTGTCAGCGCATTTAAATATGCGGGCAAGGTGGCAACCAGGGTCTTTCCCTCACCCGTTGCCATTTCGGAAATCTTTCCCTGATGTAAGACAATGCCGCCAATGAGCTGAACATCAAAGTGCCGCATGGTGCGATTGGGACTGTCGGGGTTAGGGGCAATAAGTACCCGCCGGCTCGCCTCTCTCACCGTGGCGAATGCCTCCGGTAAGAGATCATCCGCTGTTTCTCCCTGGGACAATCTTTCTTTAAACTCGTCCGTTTTCTGCCGGAGTTCAGCATCCGTAAGCGACTTCATCTTGGGCTCGAGAGAATTGATCTGCCCTACAACCGGTGTTATTTTCTTGAGTATCCTCTCATTCGATGTTCCAAATATTTTTGTTAGAAAGCTCATAGTTAATTATGTCTTTTGCGTTTTTTATTTATAGAAACAGAACGTATTTTTGCGCGCACATGATGAATCACGCTGGCCTTCCGTGCGTTTTAAATAATTCTAGAAAAATAATTTCTAACGGTAAAACCTTACAACACAATTCGGTTATTTTAAGCAAATATGGATATATATGTCAAGGCAATGTTCGGGAACAATTATGAAAAAAGAAGGCTGTTGAGCTACTTTTGTTCAACAGCCTTCCATGAACGATGACCTCTGCCTGTATAGATTGTAATATATCCTTAACTCAGACTAGAAAAGCCCTTTTACCTTTCCCGTATTTACATCAACATCCACTCGCCTGAATGCAGGATCGGAACTCGTTCCCGGCATGAGTTTAATATCGCCGGCCATAGGCACCACAAACCCCGCTCCTTTAAAAGTCAATATGTCCCGGATGCGTAATCTCCATCCCTTCGGTGCGCCTTTTAATTGTGGATTGTCTGTGATAGAAAGATGGGTCTTTACCATGCAGGTCCCCATTTTTGAAATATCCGGATCGTTGTCCAATGCCTTGATTTTTGTTTGGGCCTCTGGCGTAAAATCAACACCATCTGCACCGTAAACTTCCTTTGCGATCAGCTCTATACGCGTCTTCAACGGGGCATTTAATTCGTAGAGAAATTTAAAGTTCGTCGGATGTTTACAAGCGTCAATTACTGCATCCGCTAGTTCTAAGGCACCTTCTCCCCCTTTGAGCCAGTGCCGGGAGACAGCAACAAGAGCCCCCGCCGCATCTGCTATTTTGCGGATTACTTTGATTTCTGCATCGGTATCCGTATGGAAGTGATTTATACAAACCACCGGGTTAATGCCGGCCTTCCTTACCGTTTCAATGTGATGGACAAGATTTTCCGTTCCCTTTTCTACCCATGCAACATTTTCTTCTTTATACGCCGGATCCAATGGGCGTCCAGGTACCGGAATAGGGGCGCCGCCATGACATTTCATAGCACGCACAGTGGTAACGATGACTGCGGCATGAGGACGCTGCCCTGAGTATCGGCATTTTAAGTTCCAGAATTTTTCGAATCCTATATCCGCCCCAAAACCTGATTCGGTCACATGGTAATCGCCCAATTTTAAACCAAGCCTGTCTGCTATAATAGAGGACTGCCCTATGGCAATATTGGCAAAAGGCCCGGCATGAACGAATACCGGTTGCCCTTCTATGGTTTGCATGAGATTTGGGTTAATGGCGCCCACCATCCATGCAGTCATAGCACCCGCCACTTCAAGGTCGGAAGTCGTTACCGGTTTCCCTTTTTTGTCGTAAGCAACAACCATCCTGCCTATCCGTTCCCTCATATCTTTTAAATCTGTCGCTACGGAAAGGATGGCCATAAGTTCGGAAGATACTGCTATGGCAAATCCGGATTCCATCATAAAGCCATCCATCCTGCCGCCGATACCAATAATTATCTTCCTCAATGCCTGGGCGCAGAAATCGATAATCCACTTCAGTTCAATTCTATCAGGATCAATGTCAAGGCGTTTCAAATTGCTTTTTGCAAGCCTTTCGTCGTCATAATTAAATTCATGTTGCAATCTGGACGTAAGGGCGATCATCGCCAAGTTATGGGCATTTATGATGGCATTAATATCACCGGTCAACCCCAGCGAAAAGGGAGTTAAGGGAATGCACTGGGAAAGTCCGCCGCCTGCTGCAGAACCTTTGATATTCATCGTAGGCCCACCAGATGGCTGACGAATAGCCCCGACAACTTTTTTGTCTCTCTTGCCCAAACCCTGTACCAATCCCATAGTAGTGGTGGATTTCCCCTCACCCAGGGGTGTTGGGGTTATGGCCGTTACATCAATAAACTTCCCATCCGGCCTTTTTTCAACCCGTTTCAAAACCTTACTGAAATCGACCTTTGCCACGTAATGACCGTGGGGAAGCAGTTCTTCTTTTTCGAGGCCTAATTCTTCGGCCAGTTGATACACCGTCTTCATCCGGGTTTCAGACTCTTCTGCTATTTCCCAATCTGCATGCTTGGTGGGGTCCAACGCCATAACTATCCTCCTTATTTTAATTTCAATGAATGTTTGAAAATTTAACCCACTCTTTTTCCAAAATGGCCGTTCAATCGTACTATTTATACTCAATCATGCCAATTGAATCGTACAATTATACTAATAAAATTATTTAGGTCAAGAAAAATGATTCTCGTGATGTTACTATTTTGAAATGTTAATGGTTATTTCTATTTTAATGTGTCGGTTCGTGATGAATTGATATTTGCAGAACGGCACATTTCAGCGGTGCGGTTTGTTCACGCCTGCCATAAGCAATTGTTGCCCTGTTTTTATGCTTTATATCCGGCATCGGCTGATAAGTTCTCGAACACCATCTCCACATCCTTTCTGGTAATTACCGTGTCATACAGGCCGATGTCTTCGTCTTTGTGCTTGTTGATTCCCGTATAGCTCAGGCTGGAATCCTCATAACGCTTGAACTTGTACACCGCATCATTCATCAGGGCGCTGTTGAAAACGCCCAAACTGACCAGCAACTCGAAGTCTTTTACGGTCAAGCCTGTAACCTTCTTGAACAGTCCTGGTTCCAGTTGGGTAATCACATCCCTAAGCGTCCGCTCGCGATAGTCTGTCAGGTACATAAAGATGGGTATTCGCGTGGCGAACTTGATGAGTTTCTCCTGGATCATCTTTCGCTTGCTCTTGTACTCCTTTTCCGCCTCGGAAAGCTCTTTCTTCTCCCTGGCGGGCAGTTCCTTGTCATTGGCGTCCTTGCGCACCTTCTGCACAGCTTCAGACTTGTTGATGATGGTTTCAATGTCCTGATTCAGATTGCGGAAACCCTCGATGCTCATGAGGGCTTCCATCGCCTTCTCGTTATCCATCAGGCGGCGCAAGGTGTTGTTGTCCACATTCACCAACAATGCACTTTCCCATCGCCGCGCCAGCAAGGTTGCCGTTGTGCCGCTCATCGCCATGTCGAGTATCCCGGCGGCGTCGATCTGTTTCATAGAGCTGCCATCGTAGGCCAGAACGGGTAGGAAGCTGATGAACTCCTCCACCTTCTTTTCAGGGTTTGACTCGTCCACATTTAACCGGCAACTGTAGTCGGCAATCTGCCTCAAGGCGCGGTTGGGAGCGAAGTCGAAGATGTAGCACTCCTCCTTGATAATCTGCTCGGTGTTTGGTGATGCGCCATCCGGGTTGCGTACCGTCCAGAGCGATTGCACCCGGAAGGCCGCCTGAAAGTATGTTTCAGGACTTGATGAGTTGCGCAGCATGAGAATCCCCGTCCACGGCTTTACCGTAACGCCCGTCGTCAGCTTGCCGCACGAGAGGGTGATGGTCTTTGAATTGAGCGGATCTGCCATTGCCTTCTGCACCGGAAGTAAGGCATCCACGCCGATTCCTGCAGCGCTCCCCGCCGCCACGATGACCGTGTAGCCACTGTAGAATCGGTTTTGTTTCTTTGTCAGCAAGTTGTGCATGGCGTGGCAGGCCGCTACGCTTGGCAGAAACCATAAGGAATGCGAAAGTACGCCCAATAACCGCACATCGGAAAAGGGCATCGGCGGCCTTTGCGCATCGAGCTTCAGGTTGTCAACACTGGTCGGCATGAACGAGCCGCGGATCAGGTCCAGCCACTTCTGAACCTCATTCTGATACCTGAACCTGGCCTTGTCGCCGATTTCTTCGGCAGAGAAGAAGGCGTTCAGGTCAAATTCGTTGAATTCTCCCTGTGTGGCGATATCCCGGATCTCGTCCGGAAGCTGATAGGTCAGGAGCACCATGCGCGGAAGTGCAATGTAGGGATTATCGGCACCTTTCCATTCCTGCTTTGCCCTTTGTTCATCGGAATATGTCCAGTTGTAAATCTGTTCCTCGATGAATTCGCCGGAGGCGATGGCCCGGAATGGCGTGCCGGATAAATAAAGATAGGCATCCGTCGTGATTGGCATCTTGTTTTCGTCAAAATCCTCAATGCCTTCGCCCACTGCAAACGTGCGTTCGTTTTCATCCTCAGATTCAAATAACTCCTTTGCGTTTTCCCGCCATGCGCCGTAATGGTATTCGTCCAGGATCACGCAGTCCCAATGCGCCGCGTGTACCCATTCGTTCTTCGTTTTGATGCCGCCGGTGCTTGGGTTACGGCCCAGGTAGTCTTGAAACGACCCGAAACAGACGAACGGCTGTTTCTTATCCGTCTGTTCATACGTCAATCCGCCTGGCTTGATGAACTGCCATCCTGCAAAATCCACGTGACACTTCAGGTCTTCCTCCCAGGCGCTTTGCACCGCCGGCTTAAATGTCAGCACCAGAACCTTCCGCCAGCCCATCTTCCTTGCCAACTGGTATGCTGCGAAGGTCTTTCCGAAGCGCATCTTGCAATTCCAAAGGAAATGCGGCGATTTGCCTTCATTGGCTTTATCCTTTTTGAAATCTGCAAAATAGCCAGCGGTCTTTTCAACGGCTTTTGCTTGTTCGGGACGCATTTTGAAATCAAGCGTGCGGCGTTCTTCGTTGAGTTTACCAGTTTTTACCGCGATATATGCCGCTTGCACCTCTTTGACCGAACATGCAAACCATTCGCCGTTGGGATTTTTTACACCGATGCTGCGCAAACAACGATGGATTTCGTGATCATCAAAGGTCGTGCCGTCATTCTTCATAGCGGATTCTTCAAAGACAATGCGATACGGAGACGCTCCAGGTCTTAAAGTAGGATACTGCGCCGCTATCCGTTCTTTCACGCTTTTGGCGGTGTACCCAATTTTAAGCAGACCCTTGTACTGTGGGTTTGTATCTTCGTAAGCGTAGATGGTGGGCGTTGATTCAGGGCGTTGTGGAAAGAAGTCTTTAGCCATTAGGGTTTCCTGTTGTTTTTGTTATTTCAAGCCTTTGTTACTTATTGTTTCAAACCTTTATTACTTGTCATTTCAAGCTTTATTATTTATCATTTCATCCCTTAATATTACTTGTCATTTCGATCATCTCTCAATTTTGTCATTTCGACCGTCTCTCAATTCGTCATTTCGACCATCTCTCTACTTTGTCATTTCGACCATTTTCCCCTGTCATTTCGACTAACGGGAGAAATCTTTTGCCTCGGCGTGGCCAAAGATTTCTCCTCGCTTGCGCTCGTCGAAATGACAGTGCGTTGCGTTTTCGAACCGTTTGTTCGTTATCATTGTTTTGTAATTTTAAACGTTTTATCATTTCAAACACTTTGTCATTTCATGCACTTTATCATTTCAGACGGTTTGTCAATCCAAACGTTTTGCCATTGCAAGCCGTTTTGTTCTTTATCACCGTTTTATCATTGCAAACCACCTTGCTCTTTGTCACTGTTTTGTCATTGCAAACAGCATTGTTCTTTACCACCGCTTTGTCATTACAAACAGCTTTGTTCCTTACACTGTTTTGTCATTGTAAACCGCCTTGTCTTCTTTTCAACCAAGTTCTTCACTTATCACTTCGGCCGTTTTTTTGCCATTCCTCCCATTTTATTCTTTACCATTTCACCCATTTTTCCCTTTATCACTTCGCCCGCTTTTTTCCTTGTCATTTCACCCAATTTTTCCCTTGTCATTTCGACCAATTTTCTCTTCGTCATTAAGACTATTTTGCCCTTTGTCATTTCGACCAATTATTTCTTTGTTATTTCGACCATTTTGCCCTTTGTCATTTCGACCGAAGGGAGAAATCTCCGGCACTTCCCATCCCACACTCAGGTCTTTCCATTCAGGATTCATCGTCACCACCAGATTATTCTTCTTCTCGCGTCGCCACTTTTTGATTTCTTTTTCTCTTGCAATCGCTGCGTGGGCATCATTGCCATGTTCATAGTAAACGAGTTTGTGTACGTTGTATTTTTTAGTAAAGCCTTCTACTAATTTATTCTTGTGTTCGTACAGCCTGCGCCTGAGATTGTTGGTCATGCCGATGTACATAACCGTGTCGTTCCAATTAGTGAGGATGTAAACGTAAAAATTGTAATCTCTCATAGGTGTTCCCTATTGTTCTATTTCGGGCGTCTCTCTACTTTGTCATCCCGTGTGATTCCCCATTTTGCCATCTCAAGCGATTCACTGTCTTGTCATTTCAAGCGATTCTCCGTTTTGTCATTTTATGCGATTTCCTGTCTTGTCACTTCGGGCGTTTCCCTGCTTTGTTATTTCGAGTGATTCCCTGTCTCGCATTTTGAGTGATTCTCTGCTTTGTCACTTCAAGTGATCCCCTGTCCTGCCACTTCGAACGATTCCCTGCCTTGTCTTTCAAGCAATTCCTGTCTTGTCATTTCGGGCGTCTCTCTGTTTTGTCATTTCGAGCGACTTTCTGTTTTGTCATTTCGAGCGATAGCGAGAAATCTTAAGATTTCTCCTTACGGTCGAAACAAGGATTTCTCAGTCGCTGCCGCTCCTTCGAAATGACAGGGGGGCGGCGCGGAGGGAAAAAGTCGTTACTCATCCCCGGTCTCCTCATTCGTCTTGTCATTGGCAGGCATTGGACGGACCATGGATTCGATAAATGCGATCTCGTCCTTCGTCAGACCATATTTTTTGTAAAGCTTTTCATCAGACCACGGCTTTGCGAATTCCTGCATAGGGACAAACGAATAAACTTTTTTTGTTGCATTTTGCGAAGGCTTTTTAAGTAGCACTAAAAACCTGAAGAATTGTGTTGCAATGTATGTGCTAAAGTTTTCGCATTCTTTTTTTGATGAAAAAGGCCCTATCAATAAATAAGTTTCAGTACATACTGTACCTGGCTCTCCTATGAATGGCCTGCCTAATATAGAATGAGGAAAAGAGTCACTACCGCTACCTAGAAAAGGAATAAAAACCTTCCACTTGTTAATAAATTCTATTCCAGATAAGACTTTTGAACGTTGAACATGAGCAATGCCACCATTTTCGAAAATGCGAACGCTGTTTTTGCCATGATTCTTTTGCCCGCGAAAAGTCGATGAAAACCCAAAAGGTCTTCTTGTGCTAACTAATCTTTCTATTGATGGCTCAGCAAAATACTGCACTTTGTGAAATATACTTACCGCTTCATTGTACCTAATGAAAACATCGCAATTTTTTTCAAGCAAAGGTCGTTCAAAGGCTGTATTTACCGCACCATTCTTGTGTGTAGACACTAAACAATTCCCGGGATTATTTCTATCCCATAAGAAATAACAAACTCCCCCTTTGATTTGCACGCCGGGGAAGCAGTCTGCCGCTTCAATAAAATCATGAATTTGACGAAGCCGGTTGTCCTGTAGCATTTCGTCTCGAAATTCATCTAACCCCTTCCCGCCAGCAAACCATCGCGAAGGTACAATCATTGTCAAAAATTTTGGATTCAGCTTTTTCGCCTGTTGAACAAACTTGTGATAAATAGGCATAGCACTTGTTCCACTACCACCGCCATCGCTCAACTGATATGGCGGATTGCTGACAATGACGTCGAATTTCATGTTGGTTTTCTCCTCACTCCGTTCGTCGAAAAGACAAAGCGGGTTATCGGTGTGAATAAAGGCGTAGGCATGGGTTTCCAGTTCGTTGCCCCGCTCGTAGTTTTCCTCGTTTGCCCCGCAGTATACGCATCGGCCATTCTCCCAGATATGCTCAATGCGCTTGAAACGGATATTGCCCGCTGGGCTGCCGAAGGCTTCGCAGGCGGAATACTTCCCGTTGGCTGTCTTGGAACAGTACACGGAACGGCGCGACAACAGGGCGGTCAATTCCGTGATGGCCAGACCAAAAAGCTGGTTCTTGAAGATGTGGTTCATCCGCTTCTGGCGGTCGGGGATCTGCGCCTCCAACCCCTTATCAAGCCGCTTGGCGATTTCGCGCAGGAACACGCCTGATTTGCAGCCTGGGCCAAGGAAGGTCGCATTCTTGTCGCTCCAGAGTTCCATCGGCAGCAGATCGAGAATCCGGTTCACCAGTTGCGGCGGAGTAAATACCTCGTCGCTGCTCAGATTGGCGATGCACGAGAGGACATCGGGGTTATACGTTGCTTCAACTGGCATTGGCAATCTCCCAATATGGCACGGGCGGATAATCAGCCCGTACCGGTTCAGGGATAAACCCCTTGTCTCCTGTGTCCCGTTTCACTACGCCGCGCTGCGTGGAGAAGAGGTCGCAATACTCGTCCGGTTCCGGATGCGCCAGGTCACGAAAGGCATAATCTATACGCTTGAATTTGTTGCCTATGAGTGACCATTGGGCAAACACAATAGGCTGTGGGTTGTCGCCCTCCGTCTTTAGCGTCAGCGCGTTACCCCAGATGATGTTCTGGTTAAGGATGAATCGAACCGCCTCGCGGCACTTGTCCTTGACCTTCTTTTTGAAAAGTCTCGTATAGACCGCATCAAATATCCCCAATAGCCTTTGGCGGCACGATTGTACATTATCCTCAAGGATGTCAATGCCGTAGATCGAAGAGACCGCCAGGACGGCATAGCGCTCGAATTCGATTTGCGACTTTCGGTACCGCTTCTCCACTACGGCGAGCTTCCGTTCCAGAATCACGGACAGGAAATTGCCGTTTCCGCAGGCAGGTTCGAGGAATCGGGATTCGATACGTTCTGTTTCCTGCCTCACCAGATCGAGCATGGCGTTGACCTCGCGTTTCCCGGTCAACACCTCACCATGATCGGCCACCCGCCTTCTTGATATTACCTGCTCTTCCATAGGTTTTTATCTTTTATCGTCGATTTCGCGTTATGACTTTCTTCCTCTTCGGTCAACCATGTAATCTTCATCGGTATAACCAGGAGTATACTATAGCAAACGAACTAAATAAGTCGACATTGAATACTTGTCATTTCGAGCGGAGCGAGAAATCTTAAGATTTCTCCTTACGGTCGAAACAAGGATTTCTCAGTCGCGCTGCTCCTTCGAAATGACAACCTTTTTTTCATTGACTATAATACTATACAAAACGAGTAGCACTTTTGCTTTTGAAAAAACGTATGTTTATATACAACCGGCATAAAAGGAGATATGTAGCGCGGGCGGTTTATCCACCGTAAAGGCCGACTGAAACCTGTTTTTTTAAAGAATAGTATTACAAAAACAAAGAAGAATGCAAGTTTTTTTAGTTATTACGGTAGAAAGAAAGGATGTTGAATTGTTCCGGGTTATCCGTTATCAGGGAATTGGTGTTTTAACAAAAATTCGTATCATATTTTAGACTAATTTTGTGTTAAAATTCGTACAAAAAGAATAAAATTTGTTTGCCAAAAACTTACTTACATATTACATTAAAAACCATGAAAATTGCACTGGCGCAGATTAATCAGACCGTAGGTGACTTTCAGAAAAATACTGAAAAAATCCGCCTGAACATCGAACGGGCCAGAAATCACGGCGCAGATCTTGTCATTTTCCCCGAATTGACGGTTACGGGTTATCCTCCAAAGGACCTTCTTGATATCCCTGCATTTATTGATGAAAATCTAAAGGCCCTCAACGAAGTAGCACGCCACGTGTCCGGCATTGCCGCCATTGTAGGCTTTGTCGATAGAAACAAACGGCATCATGGAAAGCTTGTCCACAATGCGGCTGCATTCATTCAAGATCAAAGGATTGTTTCTGCCCATCACAAGTCACTTTTACCGACGTATGACGTCTTTGATGAATGCCGTTACTTTGAACCGGCATATACGATTTCCCCAGTAAAATTTATGGGCTATACGCTGGGGTTATCCATCTGTGAAGATATTTGGAACGACGAGGAATTTTGGATACGTCCCCTCTACGAACGAGACCCCATCGAAAACCTGATCTCTCAGGGGGTCAATGTCATGATAAATATCTCTTCATCGCCCTTTACGGTGGGAAAACATGAAAAGATACGGTTGCGTATGCTCAAACACGATGCCGTCAAATATAAGGTTCCTTTTGTCTATGTAAATCAGGTGGGAGGCAATGACGACCTTGTTTTTGATGGAAACAGCGTTGTAATAAATGCCGAGGGCAAGCTCATCGCCCAAGCTGCCGCGTTCGAAGAGGACTTGCTGTTTGTCGATATAGAAAATCCATCGATACAGGGAGAACCCAGGGCATATTCCCCTATCGAAACCGTCCATATGGCGCTAGTCACCGGGCTTCGGGATTACACGGCAAAGTGCGGATTCAGGAAGGTGGTCATTGGTCTCAGCGGGGGTATTGATTCTGCCGTGACTGCCGTATTGGCTGTAAACTCTCTGGGCCATCAGAATGTCATCGGGGTACTCATGCCATCCCAATTTTCTTCACAGGGAAGTATTGATGACGCTGTAACACTCGCACAGAACCTTAATATCACCTATAAAGTCATACCCATTACGGACGTTTTCGAAGTCTATGAGAAGATACTGGGTCCCGAATTCAAAGGATGTCCCTCTGATATTACCGAAGAAAATCTCCAGGCACGCATCCGCGGCAATATCCTCATGGCGCTTTCCAACAAGTATGGATACCTTGTGTTGGCGACGGGAAACAAGTCGGAACTGGCTGTAGGCTACTGTACGTTGTACGGCGATATGAGCGGCGGTTTTTCCTTAATTTCCGACGTCCCAAAAACGATGGTTTATGAACTGGCCGGGTATATAAACCGGGAAAAGGAGATTATCCCGCAAAATTCTATCACCAAACCGCCTTCTGCCGAGTTAAAACCGAATCAGTTGGACCAGGACAGCTTGCCTCCGTACGATGTGCTGGATGCCATTTTGAAGGCGTATGTGGAGGATGCCAGAGGTGTCGATGAAATTATTCAAATGGGGTTTGATGAAAAGACGGTGCGCGATGTCGTAAAAAAGGTGAACAGGAATGAATACAAGAGGCGACAGGCAGCCCCGGGGATCAAGGTTACTTCCAAGGCGTTTGGATTGGGCAGACGGATGCCCATTGCCCATAATTTTATGTGTTCATAAAAATGCGTTTCTATGGAAAACGAAAGGACTAAATTACCCATAGGGGTCTTCGATTCCGGCGTCGGCGGGATATCAGTCCTTGCCGAAGCAATCAAGACACTCCCTTCTGAGGAGTTTGTCTATTATGCGGATACTCTTCATTCCCCATACGGGACCAAGGATGAGGATGTCGTCAGGTCTCTCTCACTAAAGGCCGCTGAATTCCTATCCCTTCTGGGCATTAAGTCGATGGTTGTTGCATGCAACACCGCCACAGGCGCTGCAATTAACGAGATCCGAAGGATGTATTCTTTTCCGGTAATCGGTATGGAACCTGCCTTAAAACCTGCTGTGGAGCTTGGGCTCACCGGTAAAATTCTCGTCATGGCTACTCCTCTTACACTGAGAAGCAAAAAGTTCGATGCATTGGTGCGTCATTTCAAAGACCGGTCCGAGATCGTTCCGCTTCCCTGCGCAGGACTAGTTGAAATCATTGAACGTAATCATCTTCACAATGGAGAGATTGCTGAATATCTTTCACGCCTATTTTCCACCCTAAAGAAAGAAGATGTTGCAGCGATTGTCTTGGGTTGTACTCATTATGTCTTGATAAAAAAGGAAATTATAAACATAATAGGGGATAAAATTACTATTATAGACGGGAATTACGGAACTGCCAGGCATCTAAGAACAGTCCTTCAAAACAAGCATCTGCTTGCTGATGCACGTGCAGAAAAACCCTGTATTTCCATAAAGACAAAGATAAGATTTTATGTCTCTGGAAATGAAAGTGAGGTGATAAGACGGTGTAAGCAATTACTACAAAACGAAGGAATTCTCTGCGAATAGAAAATTTTCATTGTGGTTAAATTTGATAAAATTAAATAAGAAAATAGGAGGAAACGTATGTCAACGATGGATAATTTGAAAAATGCCTTTGCGGGTGAATCGCAGGCCAACAGGAAATATCTCGCCTTTGCTAAAAAGGCCGACGAAGAGGGTTTCAAGCAGGTAGCGAAGCTCTTTCGCGCTGCGGCTGAGGCTGAAACGGTGCATGCCCACAACCACTTGAGGGTAATGGGAGGTATTAAGGGTACAAAAGAAAATATCCAGGAGGCCATTGGAGGCGAGACATATGAGTTTACCAAGATGTATCCGCAGATGATCGATGAGGCAAAGAAAGAGGGGAACAAACAGGCCCTTCAGAGTTTTGAGATTGCCAATAAGGTGGAAAAAATCCATGCCGACCTTTATCAAAAGGCATTGCAAAACCTGGGCAAGAACGAGACGGTAGATTACTATGTTTGTCAGGTCTGTGGAAACACGGTAGAAAAGGAGGCGCCGGATACATGCCCCATCTGCGGTGCTCCGAAGTCAAAGTTTACAAAGATTGGCTAGCCAGGCATTGTTCAGGCAAATGAACAAAAAATTATAAGTAGTCAAGCAATCAGCCATCAGCGATCGGGCAAAAGGTGAATGCTATCCGCTGATGGCTGAGCGCCCCAAAAATCTCATGATTGAAATATATAAAAAACTACCCAAGACAAATTGCGGTAAATGCGGTGTGCCCACCTGCATGGCCTTTGCGCTTAAGGTAAAAAATGCACAACTCAAGATATGGGATTGCCCTTACATCGTCAAAGAAACTATAGAATCGGCTTCCCAAAAATCCACTGTTACGATGGATGATAACTACGAACGGGTAAGTAATGAATTGGAAATCGAAGCGAAACGCACAAACTTCAGGGAATCAGCTCGTGTAATTGGCGGGTATTTTGAGGCTAAAAATGACGGCGAAACGATACGCCTCACTATGATAAATAAGCCCTACGAGATGCGCAAGGAAGGTTTATTTGAAAACGATACCTATTGCCACGATTCGTGGTCAAAGATCATCATCTATGATTATATCCGCAGGAAGGGAAGCAAGCCTTTAACAGGGGAATGGGTCACCCTGGGATATTTCCCTAACACTGCCTCACATGTCAAGGCATTTCAACGCAGCGCGGAAGAGAAGGTCGCTGCGACGTTCAATAAGGACATGAACGGCCTGAAGGCGCGATGCAAGGAATTGGGCGGAAGAGAAGTCCAGGGCAAAATGAAGGCTGATTATATCTGTCGTTTTGATCTCTTACCACGTATACCCCTGTATTTGTGCTTTTGGGAAGCAGATGAAGAGTTCCAGGCAAGTTGTAAGCTCTTTCTGGACAGCAGTGCAGAGGCTTACATCGACATAGAATACCTTGCCTATCTTGTAGAAAGATTTGTTGAAAAATTTACTACGACAGAGACACGAAACATAACCGAGAAGAATACAATCGTGTGAATAGGAATTCATGAGCCAAAATACAAATATGGTGAATTCAGCAAGTATCAGTGGCAAATCGATGTAATCTTTTTGTGAATTTTATAAGGGAAAATACTCATGGCGAATTGCTGGAAGTGCGGCCTCTATCTTGGAGAAAAAGACGAATGGAAAAAGATGACTACCACAAAGGGAGATATTTGCATTCTCTGCTATAACAAGGCAAAAGAGATTGACGAACCCCGTATAAAGGCAGATATGGACGCTCCTTTAAAGGAGGAGAAAAAACGATAATATTTTTATCGACTTTCTAAAATTTTTGTTGTGGGATTTTTGTAACACGTTAGCTTTTTGAAAAACCGTATGTTTATATACAATCAGCATAAAAGGAAATACGTAGTGCAGGTGGTTTATCGTTCGACAGAGCGTTAGGCGCTACCTTTTTCAAAAAGCTAAAGTGCTACCGATTAATTTATGCCTCTTTCCAATCGATCACTTGTGGAATCCTGTAGAAGGGTTTACAGCGGCTGAGCACCGACAATAGTTCCTCAGGGTTATGAGACGTTATAATCATCCGGTGATGTTTTGTTTGTATAAAGCGTTCCTGTAATACATGGTTTATAAATGACAGCAGCAGATCAAAATATCCTTCTACATTGAGTAACCCAATTGGCTTTGAATGCAGTCCCAGCTGTGCCCAGGTAAGAATCTCGAAGAGCTCATCAAAAGTGCCGAAACCTCCCGGCATCGCAATAAAGGCATCGGATAATTCCGCCATTATGGCTTTCCGTTCGTGCATACTCGACACCATACGGAGCTCTGTCAGACCGGGATGCGCAAACTCTTTGGAAGCTAATGCGTGGGGGATTACTCCAATAACCTTTCCCTTTTCTTTTAAAACGGCGTCTGCAATGATTCCCATCAGACCAATACTTCCGCCGCCATAGACAAGACCCATTCCCTGCGATACAATGGCCTTACCGAGTTGTTGAGCAATGTCGGCATACACTGAACGCGCACCGGGATTGGAACCACAAAACACACAGATGCGTTTTACGGGAGTATTATCTGCCATAGTTCCCTTATATTTTTACACCTGACTTATATAAAGTATTCAGGATGTTCATAGCGAGTTCTATTGCCTCAGGCTTTGAAAGCAACAGTTCATAATTGTTGGTATCTTTTTCTCCCTCCACAAAAATCCCAATACCCTCTGTCTTTGCAATGACAACAATTTTCCTTTTTTCTTCCATATTTCCTCATCCTTCCTTAATAAATGTTTGTCTTAGATTTTATTTTTAACAATTTCCATTTTCAAATGGGCAATAGAACCACTCGGGTCCAAATCCTTGGGGCACACCTCCTGGCAGTTGAATATCGTATGACAACGCCACACACCGTGTTCATCATTAACAAGTGCCAGTCGTTCCTCCCGTGCCGCATCCCGCGTGTCTGACACGAACCGGTCTATATTAAGAAAAGCCATGGGTCCCAGATATTTTTCATGCGATGCCGTGACAGGACATGAAGAATGGCAGCAAGCACAAAGGATGCAATCAATCAAGATGTCCACCTTCGCCCTTTCCTCCGGACTCTGGGCCTGTTCTCCGGATGCGGGTAGTGGTTTACCGGACATCAGATATGGTTTAATCTGTTCATACTTTTCCCAGAAGGGCTTCATATCAACAAAGAGGTCTTTGAGAATGGGCATATGGGCAAGAGGGCGGATCGTAACGATACTTGATTTAAGTTTTGAAATCAGGGTGTTGCAGGCCAGCCGATACTTTCCGTTAATATGCATGGCGCAAGAACCACAAATAGCGGCCCTGCAGGAAGACCGGAAGGCCAATGAATCGTCCAACCGCTGCTGGATATAATACAACCCCTCAAGCACGGTCAGATCTTTCCGGGTAAGAGGAATTTCAAATTTCTGGAAATATGGCTTTTTATCATTACCCGGATGAAAGCGAAAGATATTAAAGACGACTGTATCTTTTCTCATCATCGTTTGTTTTTAAGTTTTCTCCGCACAGACTCTGACTCGAGAATTTCTTATTAAGCACCGTCAAGACACGAGCGACATGATGACTGCGGTATAAGCAATCTCCTACTCAAACAGGGCATCCACAAAGGCGTCTGGGTTAAATTTCTCTATATCATCAGCTTTTTCACCCAGCCCGATAAACTTTACAGGGATGTTTATCTCATTGCGCATGCCAAGCACAAAACCTCCCTTTGCCGTACCGTCCAGTTTTGCCAAAAATATCCCGGTAACGTCGACTGCCTGTTTAAACATCTTTGCCTGAGAGAGGGCATTTTGTCCGGTTGTGGCGTCGAGTACCATGAGAACTTCGTGAGGTGCGCCGGGGATTCTTTTGGAAATCACCCGTTTAATTTTGCTCAGTTCATTCATGAGGTTTTCGTGGGTGTGAAGGCGCCCGGCTGTATCCACAATTACTACATCGATACGCCGTGCAATACTTGATTCCAGGGCATCGTAGGCCACCGCGGCGGGATCGGAACCGGTTTGGTGCTTTACTATCTCTGCGCCAATGCGCTTACTCCAGATTTCCAGTTGTTCCACAGCAGCAGCCCGGAATGTATCGCTTGCAGCCACCATGACTTTTTTACCGTCTTTAATGAAGGAGTTTGCGAGTTTTGCTATGGCCGTAGTCTTACCCACTCCGTTTACACCCACAACCATAATGACTGTGGGAGAGGTAGGGGCATACGTGATATCGATCTGAAGGGACCGCAAAGTTTCTTTGAGTCTCTCTTTGATAAAACTGTGTATTTGTGAGGTTTCAGTGATCTTTTTGGATTTCCATGCTTCGTGTGTTTCGCGTATTAATGTTTGAACCGGCTTTGCGCCAATGTCTGAACCGATCAGAATATCCTCCAATTCCTCAAGTACCGATTCATCGATCTTTCTCCTGAGGGAAAAGAGGTTTTTTAAGCGGGACCAAAAACGGTTCCGGGTCTTTTCTAATCCCTTCCGGAGCTTTTCTGATGAAACGGGAATTTCTTCTTCAACGCGTTCTTCAACGGGGGCAGTTTGCGGTAAAACAGAAACGGGCTCTGCAGATGTCAGGGATTGATCTTCTGTCACATCTTTGCCCGTCGATGTTTCTAGTAAGACCGAAACAGGCTCTTCGGTAACAACTTGAGAAGGCTCTTCTGCCTCCTCAACAATTCCCGATTCTTGTGAAAGCGGTAAAACAGAAACGGGCTCTGCAGGCGTTAGGGATTGATCTTCTGTCACGTCTTTATCAGCCAGTGTTTCTGGTAAGACCGCGACAGGTTCTTCTGTAACAACTCGAGGAGGCTCTTCTACCTCCTCAATAATAACCGTTTCCGTCGAAACGGGAACAAGTTTAATTTCTCCATCTTTTATAACAACAGTTTTCCGCTCTTCTACGGTAAAATTTATTATACGTGACCAAAAACTGCATCGGGTTTTCGTTTTCCCGTTCTTCTGTCCTTCCGTTGATGCTTCCGATTGCTTTTTCGCAGATTCTTTTCTAGCAAATGTCTCAGATACTTTTGTTTTTTCTTCAATTGGTTCTGACGATACAGGAATAAGCTTTATCTCGCCATCTCTTAGAACGACAATCTTCCGCTCTTCTACGGTAAAATTTACTATTCGCGACCAAAAACTGCCTCTGTTTTTTACCTTCCCGCCCTTTTGTCTTTCAGGCAAACTTTGCAATTGTTTCTCTGAGCCTCCCTTGCCAGAAACTGCTTCCGGCGCTTCTGTTTTTTCTTCAACTAAGGTGTGTTTATCCCTTTTTGAAGGCTGTTTCATGGGACATTATCTCCTGTATATATTTTTACAGACCGATACACAAAGGATATTCATTAACGTAGCAGCTTTTGTGTAAGGTCTCTCTTTCACGGTATTTATTGATAAAGCATTCTTTAAAAAATCCACTTCACCGGGGAGGACATTTTTGTCTGAGTTTGCTGATGAGATCGCCAGGCACAGTTATTTTACCAATGGGACTATCCGTCCTTCTTTCGCCATGGAAATCTGAACCACCGGTAATAGAGAGGTTGTATTTCTTTGCCATCTTAAGATACTTCTCAACGGACTGCACGGTATGTGAAGAATAGTATACTTCAATTCCCTGCAAGCCGTGTTTTACCAGTTCTTCTATAACATTATCCCTTTTGGTCAGTCCCGGATGGGCCAAAACCGACACACCGCCGGCATCTCTGATTAGTTTAATCGCTTGCTGTGGGGTGAGTGTTTTTTTCGGGACATATGCCGGTTTATTATCCCCTATATATTTTAAAAATGATTCTATAAGAGTATTACAATACCCATGTTTCCATATCGTTTCTGCCACGTGCATGCGCCCGGGGGAGCCTCTTCCCGCAAGCGTCAGAATCTCCTGAGGATCAATATCCACCTGGAGTTTCCGCAATTTTTCTACCATGGCATAAATGCGATCCACCCGGTCCGTGCGGGATTGTCTTATTACCTTTTGTAAATCGTTATTGTTTGTATCAATAAAATATCCCAGGATGTGGATCTCCGATGGGTCGAGATAGGAAGAAAATTCTATGCCGGGTATGACATGGATATTTTTACCCTGCCCGTAATGACAAGCGACCACAGCACCGTCAATAGTGTCATGATCCGTAATGGCGATAGTTGAAACGCCAAGCCGAATAGCCTCATCAACGACCTCTTCCGGTGTCATCGTACCATCGGAATAGTTTGTGTGTATGTGCAGATCTGCGTTTCCATAATCCGCCTCTGGCACATTCTGGGTAATGGAAGCAGACATGCTGCCTTTCAGTTTGCCGTTTCCAAACTGGGTATAAATCTTATCCAAAATTCCGTTTACAAATGTCCCTGAATTTTTCGTGCTAAATTTTTTGGCAAGCTCTATAGCCTCATTAATTGATACCTTTGGCGGTATATCGCTTCTGTAGAGCAACTCATATACGCCTAACCGTAGAATATTCTTGTCAATAACAGCCATACGTCGTAATTCCCAATGCTCGGTAACCCCTGATATCTTTTCATCAATTTCTTTGACATAAGAACAGCATCCGTTGACAAGCGCAATGGCAAACTGATATATATCATGCTTCTCTGTGCTCCTTTTACAAAAAGCATCGATTTCGTCAGCGAACTCATCACCGCGGAGATCGAGCTGGTAAAGGGCTTGGAGGGCAAGTTCGCGAGCGATTGTTCTGTTACGCATGGGAAGTGGAGTTTTTCATAAGAGCAACAAAAAATAATGGAATACCCAGATTTCTATAATAGTCATGAATAAGGAGTCACACAGGAGAAGGAGGGCAAAAAACAACGAATAGGTTAACGTCTTTTAGTTGATTTTACACCGGCGTGTATTTGCTCAAAAAGATTTGCCATTTCTATGGCTGATAATGCAGCCTCTGCTCCTTTGTTTCCAGTCTTCGCACCGGCACGATCAATGGCCTGTTCCAACGTCTCGGTAGTAATAACGCCATAAATGACTGGAATGCCTGTCGCTAATCCGACGTGCGCAATCCCCTTTGCAGATTCGCTTGCAACATAGTCAAAGTGTGGCGTCTCTCCACGGAGAATAGCGCCCAGACAGATTACTGCATCATATTTACCGCTTTGTGCGGTTTTAAGGGCTGCAACCGGTATCTCGCAAGCGCCCGGTACCCAAAAAACATCAATATTCTCATCTTTTACGCCATGCCTGATAAGTCCATCGATAGCTCCATCCAACAGACGTTTTGTGATAAAATTATTGTACCGGCTGACAATAATTCCAAAAACCTTCCCAGTACCAATTAGATTTCCCTGGAGTTCTATGCCCATAAAACAGATCCCTCTTCAGGCTTACCAAGACAACACGATTACTATAGTCAATGAAAAAAGAAAGTTGTCATTTCGAAGGAGCAACGCGACTGAGAAATCCTTGTTTCGAGTAAGGCGAGGAATTTTAAAATTCCTCGCCTTACTCGGAATGTCCAAGACTCAATGCCAACTTATTTAATTCATTTACTATACATCCATTCAAATTACTTCTGAGAATTGTCCTATAAAAAATAAATGGTAGCATATACACAAAAATCTTTCAAGGCTTTTCTCCCTCATGATGTTACCATTTTGAAATGTTAATAGTTATTACTACTTTAAAATGTTAATTTTTAGGTGGTAGACATTCTATGTCAAGCCCTTTTTTCCTCAAGGGAAAAAGGTGTTATAAAGAGTTCTTTGAAAAACAGATTATAAGATCATAGACCAGGGGACATTTCTCGACTTGAGGTTTTGAATGTGAGAAGTCTCGTTGTACGGGATGCCCTTTGACCAGACCACAAAAAGGATTTTGATCCATTTTTTACCCAGGTTTCGCAAGATGGTAGAATGGCGCTGGTTTCTGGCCTTGCAGTAGCGGTAATAGGCCTTAACCCATGAGGAGAAGTTAAGGCTGGTAAATGCCCGGTCATGAAAGGTCCTCCTGAGTGATTTTATGCAGGCATGGCGAAAAGATACCTTTTTCCATTTCCCGCTTTGTCTGACAACGGGTACACAGCCGGAGAGTTTTGCAATTTCATGAGCCGACAGGAACCGGTGATAGTTGTTGCCGTTTGGACCAAGGGTTGCCACTAATTCGGGCGTAAGGCGTTCTCCCACTCCTGGCAGACTGCCGATGGATTTTGATTCGGGAAGATTGTCCAGAATCGTTTGAACTTCTTTCTCATAGTGGACAAGGTGTTCTTTCAGGGCGATGAGTTGGTCTAAAAGAGTCAGCAATCGGAGTGTACCGGCACGAGCCACGACGGCATCCGGTTGTAAAGCGGGCAATCGGGTGATCTCCCAGAGTTTTTCAACCCTGTCCGGATGTGAGTACTGGTGTTTTTCGAAAAAGGCACAGAAGGTCTTTTTTCTGCAGGCAGTGAGCTTCTGGTGATCTGGGAATGCCTTGAGGAAATCAATAGATATCTGAGAATTAAGGGAGAATAGTTCGAGCGCCTTCGGATAGAATTCTTTCAAGCAGGATGTTATTTGATTGGTGATTCTGGACTTTTCATCGACGAGTTTTCGCAGATCACTGCACAACCGGTCCAGGAGGCGATAATCTTCGGGCAGTGGTTTGAGCGCTTTAAAGACGTGCCGGTCAGTACGCAAAAGATGGGCGGCGGCTTCTGCGTCAAGCGAATCGGACTTTGCCTTTGAGAGTACATGGCGGTCTTTGTACCGGTTGACAGCCTTCGGATTAACGGCATAGACCGTATATCCGGCCCGTAAGAGTTCGTGGACAAGAAGACCGCGGTCTGTTTCTATAGCTATCAGGACAGCGCCGGGGGATGGTTGACGCTGTGCGACTTTGGTGTGGAACAAGGCAACTCCGTCACAGGTATGCGCTGGGGTGTCAGGACGAGAGAAAGAAGGAAGTATCAAGGGGAAAGCCGAGCAGGGACGTGGAAAGATGGCAAAGGGGGCCATAAACGACAAGGGAATCCCCGCATTTCCTAAAGGATCACGGGAAAATGAGAGAGGA
>WBZR01001006.1_pt1 | contig 39194 bp, 33 predicted proteins | sample 5204231 | NCBI WGS metagenome assembly WBZR01 (sample SAMN12412403, study PRJNA552823) | activated sludge metagenome | isolation source: activated sludge from anammox sidestream of wastewater treatment plant... | place: USA: Virginia | collected 2017-08 | reverse complement strand
GTAGTCGACACTGGTTGTGCTGTGAGTGTTTTTTTTTTTATAGCAAAATATCCAAAAAACCGCAGGTATAAAAAAAAGCTTCACCTATAAGGAAGTGGGTGTTTTCTTCTCGCAGCAATTTATCAGCCGTTACTGTCTAGACCCAAAAACAGTAGTCGACACTGGTTGTGCTGTGAGTGTTTTTTTTTTTATAGCAAAATATCCAAAAAACCGCAGGTATAAAAAAAAACTTCACTCTTAAAGAGGGGTGGTTTTTTTATCACGGGGAATTGGGGGCTAGAACTTCTGGAGAAAAGTTGGTTTGTTTATTTTCCTAGAGTTTTGGTAGTGTGGTTGTTGTATCCAAAAATATTTAAAAGGTATGTTTACGTATGTTTGTGATCTATTTGTTACTAAGCAAGTGTGTGTACTTTTAATAAATTTTGCCCAAGAAATGATTGTTATTGAAGGCGCTATTGGTGACATTAGGGAGGCAATGCAGAGTCATTATACAATTATAAAAAAAGTTAACCAATATGTATCGAGTGTCTATCCTCCCCAGACTATCCTAGACGTAATAAATTATAGCGCATATTCACGAGAATTGGTGGAGTCATTTGAGCATCTTGTGACTACACACGAAACTTCACAAGCTACTGTCGACACATCAAACCAAAGGTTAACTGCTATAGCAGGTACCCTTAGCACCATAATGCAGCAAGCTAGCGATGCTCCCATAGCTCAAGGAACGACATACGGTCTTGAACGGTTTGCTGGGGACGTTATTGGCTGGCAATCGGATATAACTTATATCGATAATCGATTGCATGATTTAAAAGATCTTGTGGGGGATTTATCAGCGCGGGGTTCAGAACAACTCGAATATTTTTTCAATTCTGTAATCGGTGATCCGGATATGGATAGCATTGAGCAGCAAGCAGATGCGTATTTCAACGCCGCAGCGGAAGATTATGTAGCTATTGACGAGCAGCTAGAATACTTAGACAATGCCTTGGAATCACTTCAGGAAAGAGGGGATTTGATTCGGAGCACCACAGCCAACACTTTAGTAAACTCTGCTAGATATCGGTAGGATTGTTAGTCGTAGTATTATTGAGATTTAATATTTGGTTGGTAGTTGCGGAGCAAAGGCGCAAACTGATATAATGCTTGAGTTTTTATCAGGGGTATTTTTTTAAATAACAAAAGACCATAAGATTGCGGGTATATCAAAAAATTTTATTTATAGGGTGTGGTTTTTTCTTATTACAACAAATTGGGCCTAGATTTAGTCGGTAACGCTATTGGTTGTTGGCTCTCGGATAATTTATCGAGATTTTTTAAGTAAATCACCGTGTTTGATTAGTTGTGAGTTGCGGTGTTAAAAAGTATTTAAAAGGTATGTTTACGTATATAGAACACGCTATTTTATCTCCCCAGGTTTTTTTATTTTTACAGCATTTTGTTAATGAGATGGACGGTATTGGTGGTGCCGTTTATGATATTATGTACGAGATTGACCACCATTATACAGTTATACAGCAAGCTAACAACCATTTAATGAATAATTACTCAACTGGTATCGCCGGCTTTTTGTCACATTGGCAGTATTTGAAGATGATAAGAGAATCATCTGAACAGCTCGTAGCTACTTATGACGCTTCTCAACTTAGAATCAGTACAGGGCATATAAGGCTACAGGCTATAATGTCTGATATCGAGACTGCCATCTATCAAGCAAGTGATACTCCTTTACCTCCTCGAACTGCAATAGGTTATCAAGAATTTCTAGAGCATGTTAACGCTTGGGGTGTAGACCGAACCAACGTTGATGTTCGTTTTAATATTTTAAGAGAAGTCTTGGCAGATATAACAACTAACGTCATGCAAGAATTTGCACGAGTAATAAATCCTTCATACCTCAGTCAGAGTACAGCAGTGATTAATCAGCAAGCAAATGTATATATGGATGCAATGAATCAGGAGTGCTTAGCCGCTGTTGAGCAGTTTCAGGAATTTGGGGACTATTACGAATCGTATCATTGGGAGGCGAGGATGCTTCGAGGTTCTATTGTAAACACACTAGCAACTTCTACGACATTCTAGTAAGTTTTGGATCTGTAATATTGTTAAAAATTTAATAACTTAATATTTATAATTTTTATTTTAGGGGTGTACAACTGCGTATTATACCTACTATTACTTGTTAGACGTCTATAAACCCCAAATATACTTAGTTTTGGTTAGACTATTTACAGTTTTTTTGAACGCTGGTGCAGTTATTACTTATTTTTATATTTTGTTTTGGGAGTGGTTGTGTTTAACATTAACAATTAATTTTTCTGTAAGTAAGCGAAAAAAAATGTATAATTTTGTAAAACGAAACGATATAGTATTAGCTAAAAATAAAAATATAAGGCCGATGTCGAGTATCTATCATTTCATACAGATAAACCACTTGGAATTTAGAGGCTTATCTCCAGCTTTTGTAAAATATAGGCGAAATTTTAAACTTTAGAGATGTTTGTATTTGTGTGGAAATCTTATGCAGTTGGTTTTAATACACATTGAGTTAGATTATTACCCTTACCCCAATCTAACAATTGCTTGATATAGTTTGCGTAACGTTTTTGAGTTTTTCACCTACTAATATCACGTAAATTCTAAAGTATTGCTACCGACTATTTTTTTATGCTCGACCGCCTTTAATTTACTTTTATTTTTAGCTGACGCGTAGACTTAGTATATTTCTTACGAAGTATTTTCAACAGCTACATGTTGCCTTTCATGAGCTGCCTTCGTTATTTGGTTTTTGCATTCTTATGGTTATCTACAATCAGTTAGTCTCGGGGACAATGTTGAGTTTTTCCCTCATCACTGAGTCTATGTATATACCATTGGGGCGCGAAGAAGAAGATTGTGAGAATATTTATACAGATGATTTTTTTTGGCTTCACGAGCGTGGTGTTGATTTATTAGTAATTTTTATGTTTTTACATTTATTTAGGAAATTTTATTTAAATACTTTGGACTCAGAACAAGAGTATGCCTGAAAAAGTGGAGTTCTTTTGTTTTTATTAGCTCAGGTAGTTATTTTTTTAGGTTTAGTTTTGTGTGCGACTCATCTGAGCGACATTACTTTGACTATCGCGTCAAACGCTTTTCATACATTTTGTTTTTTTATCGGTAAGCTATACTGGTTAGTTTTTACAGATCAAACGCTTAACTCAGACACAATGACCCGATTAGCTTATTTACATTACACCCTGGCTTTTGTGTTGGGGTACTTGGGAGTATTTCACGGAGTTGATATGCACTACGATTGAAAGTGTGAGGAAAGTGACGGTGGTGTGAAACAAGAATTAAACTGATATGATGAGGTTTTAGTAAATGAAATGGGTCAGCTTTTAAATTTATTAGTTTTAGTCGGTATTTTGTGTTTATTTTTATACGAGGAACCCGAAGCTCTAAACTATGAACTTTTTATGTGAGGAGATGTAGGAATGTCTACTGATATACGATTTTTTGGTGTAGCTCCTCATTGATATTTTAGGCCGTACATGGGTTGATTAGTAGCCTGCCCTTTTCACTATACGGGATTAATTGGCTTAATTTTATTTTTTGTCATTTTTTATTTCCAACCAAATATTATAAACAGGGGTGAGCAGCAAGCTTACAGAATTACCTGAAGCCTTAGTCTAATATTTTTTGCTTATACAATTGCCCTTACTAGATACACGATTCAGTTAAATCGTGTATTTACTGACCAAGAAGTTTTTTTTAAGGCAACCTACGTAATCTTTTTAGTTTGTATTTGATATGCGTTTTCATATTTACCCTTTGGTCGTTTTTTCAACAGACTTGGGGGTAATGATTCTTCTTTAATGACCTACGCCTTTTTGTTTATTTATTTGGGGGGGGTTTCTTTAAGATTTCCTCGCTTGTATAATTTATTTAAAGCGAGTGCGTATAATGGTTAGTTCAACGCTTTCAAGTGTTTTTTTTGACAGTTTTAATAACTATTTAGCTAATTTCTATCAACTATATTTAACTTCTAAGTGGACTGCGTTAGCATCTTATATGCACAGCTATAACCCAGCTCTTTCTACGTCTAACTATTACTTTACTGCTAATAGTATTCTTCTTATGTTTTTTAATTTAACAGCATGAAGCTTGTTGTTTGGAATGATAGTTTTTTATAGTCTAGCTTACGGCGCTAAACTATTAAGTAATTTTTCCAATAACTCAGACTTGTATCAAGTTTCTTTTAATTACTTTGCAGACTTAGAAGAAGAAATGGGGGCAGCCGATGATGCACTTTTTTACTTTTTAACTTTCGGCTTAATCGTTGTTTGATTTTTTTTTTTTACTATTTTTAGTGCTTATCTATCTGGTTCTATTTCTTGAATCATTTCACTATTTGTTATAGTGGGTGCTACAGCAGTGATAGTGCCAACCTTCGTTTTGAAAAATTTTGGACTAGCTAGTGTTATGTACGTTCGAGGTAGTGGGCGAACAACTAGCTTACTTTTTGAAGCTATGTTAGATTTTGTTTCTGTCGCAGTTATTATGATTAGATTCCTAATTCAAAATATTCGTTTTGTTTTTATTTTCTCTGCTTTTTTTGAACTTTATGAATTTATTTACGATAAGTTTTATTATGATTCAGTTTTAGGACTAACCACTAATATTACAACTAGTGGTTCTACATCATACTTATACTGGTATGAGTTTGTAAGCCACTTTATCCTGCAATGGATTTTATATATTTATTATTTAGGGCACCTTACATTACTTTTTATAGCCCAACTCAGTATATATTTTGCACTCTCTTTTTGGTTATTTTTTTTTTTATATACAACTTTTACTTTAGAAAATCATGAACGATACTTTTTAATTAAAAGACTAAAGTAATAGGTATGTTTAACGTAGAAATTTTTATTTTTTTATTTTTTTTTCTTCAGTACTGTATTTTTACGATAAGTAGCGTTTTTATTAAGCGCTATCTGAGTTCTAAACACTTGGCGTTTTATTTTGCCTTTAGTTGTGGGCTATTAACTTTTAGTCTACTTTTGGTGGCGAAGCAAATATATTTGGATTCACAGTCGTGAACCTACTCTTTTGATAACTTAGTTAGGGGTTTAGACTACATAGAGTTGAACTTTAGTTTTTGTGTTGACAGCTTAAGCTTGAGTTTTGCGTTATTAGTTAGTGTAATAGGTACAGCCACTAACATATACACACTAAACTATTTTAGGGGTGAGGGTGACGAAAGCCGATTTTTGTTTTGATTGAATTCGTTTGTACTCAGTATGATCACTCTAGTATTTTCAGGAAATTTTTTTACTATTTTTTTAGGTTGGGAGTTAATCGGTTTGTCGTCCTTTTTTTTGATAAATTTTTGACATACAAGAAGAGGAGTCGTTAAATCAAGTTTTAAAGCTATGACGTTTAATTTGGTCAGTGATATACTGTTATTGAGCAGTTTTGTTAGTTTTTTCTTGGTGTCTAAAACATCAAATTGTGGTATTTTTCTAAATTTACTTATACTTGAAAGTATTCCAAAATCTTCTTTACTGTGGTTCGGTACTATGACTTTAGTAGGATGTGCCTCCATAAAATCAGTACAAATTGTTGGCCACTTATGGTTGCCCGACTCCATGGAAGCGCCTGTACCAGCTTCTTCTTTAATTCACTCAGCTACTCTTGTATCGGCGGGGATTTATCTTTTGTGTAGATTTAATGTTTTGTTAGTCACGTGTGGTTGTGTTCCTACTTTGATAACAATAGGTTCTATTACCGCAGCTTATGGGGGGGTCGTGGCCGCAGCACAGACAGATATGAAAAAGTTATTAGCATATTCAACCATGAGCCACTGCGGTTTTTTATGGATACTCGCTAGTTGTGGTAATTTGTGGATAACAATCACTTATTTATACTTACATGGTCTATTTAAAGCAGCAACTTTTTACTGCGCTGGTTCTTTTATTAGAAATTATAACACCCAAGATACAAGATGGATGGGGTCAGGTGCTAAATTTCTTAGGTTAGACAGTTTTTTATTGATTTTTTGCGGAACTAATCTTGCTGGTTTGCCTTTTTCTATTGGCGTTCTATATAAATTATATTTTTTTAAACTAATTTTGCTGTGAAGTATCTCGTGGTGACAAATCGGTTTAATGTTTATAGGCCTAGCATCTAGTCTTGTTTATTACTACCGACTAACAAATTATGCAATTTTTGATTTCTATAAAGGCTCTAAATTGTTTCCTGGATACTCAATTCTTTTTACAAAAATTGATTTAACAGATTACCGTTCTACTACCAGCAATCATTTGTTAGCGGTATGTATTCTTGTGTTTGCTGCCTTAGTAACTACATATGTTATGTGATGATGTATCAACAACAACTTAATTGCCTGGGAAACTATACATGAAGAGCTATCAACTATCTTAGTAGACCGCGCCAAAGTAGAAATAATATACACTAATTATTACATACTTTTTTATACTTTATATTTTGTATTTTTTATTATGCTATGTGTTGTAGTATGTCGCCCCAATATATTTGCTGTAGAATCTATTTTAACATTGTTAATTTTAGTTATATTTTTCGGTTTTTTAAGTGTAAGGTGTGAGGTCATATTATGACAGAAGCTAATACAATAAATAATTTTAATTTTGGTTTTTCAACACATAAATCTGATATTTTAATACACCTGTCTCAATGACAGTACTGATGGTGATTTTGATTTTCTATTTTTTGGGCTATGTATTTTTTTATTATAACAAGAGTAATGCATAAACGTACAATGCAATTTAACCCCGTAATTAATACTAGTGTACGTGGGCACGGTAAGTGGGGTGATTTTTTAGTCGCTTTAATTCCCTTGAGTTGGTGTGGAAATATTTTAATAAATTCTAATTTTATTCTAAGAATGATCGAGTGGCAAAACGAGAGTTCTTTATTTACTATTAGAATTCAGGGAAAACAATGATATTGAGTATATAAATTCGACGCAACAGCTGCATATAACATTTTAGCAGCCCCCAAAAATATTGGGCATAATCGGTGATTTGTTACAGTTCCTGGAGAATCTTATTGTGCTGACAGTTATTACCAGGCGCTTCACTTAGGTGCTCAGCTAGAGTATAAAAACATGTACTTTAAACTTTTAAAAGATGAAGGCTTAACGAGAACAAAACTCAATTCAGCTAGTTTGATAAATAATTCCGTACACTTTCAAAACACTACAACTTTACCACACGAGGTGGGTAATGCTACTATCGATTATAGTGTTTTAAAAAATAGTTTATACTTTAAACCCCGAACAGTGATTTTTTCTAACTATACTAACTATTTTACTACAAATAACCTCACTAACTTCAACAACTTTTATAAATCTGAGTGAACATCAACAATAGATAGTAAAGTTTTTAATGGATACTACGATTTTAGCCCAATAGATGACTCAATGAATTTCGCATCAAATTTACTTGATTCTGTAAAAGTGAAACCTTTTAGATTTATACGCGGTGTTTTAAATAAACACAATGTCGACATTCTTAGACACTCAAGTGATAATTTTAAAAAAAATATATTTTTTGTTGCAAAATTTTCAAAGCAAAGCGGGGAGTTAGAAACAAAAGTCGATGATTGCGAAGTTTTGTGAGGGTTTAAACAAAAAAAATATAAAAGATTACAGAAATTTAAATTTATGCCCACCTTCATTTATGATCCTGTAACTTTTGAGCCAATTAGTACAGCACCTCGTAAAAGCCCCTTTACCTTAAAATCCACATTATTGACCACATTAACTGCAGACGATTTAGCGCCTAAATCTTTTAATTATCAGCGCGCAGTTAAGTATAATAGACAGCGAACTGAATTAGTACCTGTAAACTTAGCTAGGCGTTTATTAAGAACAAAGAGGACGTTAGTTTTACCAGCACACGTTAATATAACATTAGTAACAAATTCATATGATGTTGTTCATTCGTGGTTTATCCCGGGGTTAGGAATAAAGCTTGACTGTGTTCCCGGACGATCTACACACCATACATTTTACATCGATAATATTGGTTTTTATTACGGACAGTGTGCTGAAATTTGCGGTAGGTACCACCATCATATGCCTATAAGACTTTGTGCACTACCTTTTGAGCAGTTTTTAGTTTGGTGGCAAAAAAAAGGTTTAAAAAGACTACATAGAATCAGTTTTAGCTCTTCCATAAAATCAAAAGTTATGAACCCTAATGAGATAAAATTTAGATATAAGTGATAAAGGTTATGATTTTAAATAATGAGTGTGATCTTGGCTTGGAGTGAATGCTAGCTAAATGTCTAATACATGCAAGTTAAAATTGTTTTTTTAGTATTCATACTTGTAGTCTTGTAACTGGCGTCCTGTGTGGACGGCTGGTTCGCTTGCCTCAGCGCCTGTGTGGGGGACTATACAGTGTCTACAATTGAACAATTAGCGTCATGGTGAGTATATATGTTAACGGCAACAGTTCAAGAAGTAATTCTTCCTAAAAGCTTGATTTTTGAGGCAAATATAAGTGTGTTCTGGGCCGGAGCATATGGGATTAGGTATTGGAGACATCTAGCCTATGATCCCTAGTTGATTTGAGAGAAGGGTCAACCACCTGGGGTATGAAAACACCCCGCCTTATGGCAGCAGTAAAGAATATTAGGCAATGTGCGAAAGCATGACCTATCAAATTAGCGGAGACGAAGAAGGTTTACTGTAAAGTCTATACGTACGCGAGCAATGAGAGGGTAAGCGTAAAAAGAAGTCATGGCTAATACAGGTGCCAGCAGCCGCGGTAATACCTGAGTGATTAGCATTATTCGGCATGATTGGGCGTAAAGGATACGTAGGTGGAGTTAATAAAAGTTTTACTAAATAGAGTGAATTTGTCCAAACTTTTGTAAAAAAAACTCTAGAGTGAATATAAAGATGGGGGGTTAGCTCGGAAAACGATAAAATGTTATGACCCGAGTTTGCTTGCCGGTTTACTAATGTGCCTATCTTATATTTTCTGACGCTGAGGTATGAAAGTGGGGGCCGTGATTAGGATTAGAGACCCTAGTAATCCCCACCGTAAACGATGATTGTTAAACGTTAACGCTAAGCAATCCGCCTGGTGAGTATAGTTGCAAAACTCAAAGTTAACAGAATTGGCGGGGACTAGAATGAATGGTGGAACATGTGGTTTAATGCGATAATCCACGTAGAATCTTACCAACCTTTAATTATTTAATGTAATAACCAAAAATATTATTAAGTACACAGGTATTGCATGGCTGTCGTCAGTTCGTGTTTTGCGATTTAAGATTAAGTTCTATAAACGAACGCAACCTACACACGGTAGCCTATATTAACATTCAAAACGAAGCTTAGTTTTTCAAAACAAAGTTAGTAATGTTTGTTGTTTTTCCAGATAGTAATTACCCGATTTAGGCGGTTGAAATTCCTATAGTTACATCATGTAAACTGGAAAATCTATGGCACATCAGCTATAGATGTAGGCTTATTAGATAATTATAACCTTAAAACGTTGCAATTTTGTTGTATTACTTTTTATTGTTATAAATACTAGCTGAAGTCAAGTCCTCACGATCCGTATAGGTTGGGCAACACACGTGTTACAAAGGTAAAAACAAAGAGCAACAAAGGAGCAATCTGAAGTGACCTCGAAAAATTACCTTAGTGCGGAATTGTTTCTGAAACTTGAAACAGTAAAGCTGAAATCATTAGTAGTCGCGAATTAGCATGTCGCGATGAATTAATAAACTAGTCCTGCACACACCGCCCATCACACTCGGAAAGTTCATAGTTTAGAAAAGTCGTACCTTAGTTTGCCTATTTTAAGTGTTGACACATTTGACGAAAGTCGAAGAACAGAAAGTTTTAGGTCAAAAAAAGACCAGAATCGTTTTAGCAGAGCCTACAAGCTTTACTAGACAAAATGGCATGCTTCTGACTATCCTATGGGTGATTTGAGTTAAGTTGACACAAGGTACCCGTAGAGGAATCTGTGGGTGGAATAAACAGATGTTATCAATTTCTTACCTAATTTGATGACTTGAGCCCAAAAAAATGATCCTGCAAAAGGTTTGTACACATTTGACTACTATTTAAATATTCTGCTCGCACAACCATTTGTTTGTGTTTGAGCATTAAGTATACTTGTATTTTTTATAATCGAGGTAGACTTATGATTAGCACACAATTTTAATTCAAAACATAGCTACGGCGTGTATACAAAAAGAGTGTTGTTATCCCTAACAAATATTGTAGTTTTGTTTAAAACTACAAAAAACAAAAGTCAATTCTTAAAAGCTTTTTATAAATTTTATATATAAATAGTGTTTAGAGATAGGGAATAGTTTAGTGGTAAAACTTCAGTCTTCAAAACTGATGTCATAGGTTCGATTCCTATTTCCCTAGAGTAATTTAAGAAATAGTTTAGTGGTAAAACTTCAGTCTCCAAAACTGACGTCATAGGTTCGATTCCTATTTTCTTAGAGTGAGTCTAGTAAATTTAATAATACTATTAACTTCCACAGCTACAATTATTTTTGTATATATTTTACTCTTTTTAAAATCTAATAACGACCTTATCACATTGTGACGAAAAGTTAATGCAATTTTTAGCTCTTTTAAGACATCTTTCTTAAATTTTAATGTATGGCGCGCGACCTTTAATCGACTAATAAACAGACGCACTAAAAATTAAATGATTGGTTTACGTAAATATTTTAATTCATTTTTTTCTAATACTTGTAGTAGAATAGAAAATAGTTATAATATTTTTTTGTTTGAATTAATAAATAACAGTATTCTTGTTCATAACGAAGTGAACAATATTAAAGTAATACCTTATTTGTGGCCTGAGTTTGTTCTTAGGTGTTTTCAGTTAAAACAAAGTTATGCACTATCTGAGTTTGACTGACTCTCCCTTGTATTAAAAACTTATTTTGATACACACCTAGCGTACTTTAAGTACAGTTTTAAACGATTAATAAGGGGGGATATTATTAGGGAATTTTGAACGCCCATGGTTAATTATTGAATTATCAACATAGCAACGACTTATAATGCAATATTCGGTGACGTCAAATATGTATTAATCATTAGTATAAGATACACTAGAGAAACTTTTATATTTTACCACAGAAACTTAGACCTAAATAGACACGACATAAAAATAGTTTATTTGAGTAAACTTATCCTTAATCAGGTATTAGTTTACTATAATGCAATTAAAACTTTAGTTCTGCCTATATTAGCTGCTGGTTTAATGTGTTTAATTTTGATTAATTTTTCTACGACTAATTTAATAAGACAAGTTGCTGCCTGGTTAGTTGTAGGACTTATTTTTTTCTGACTTATAAGCGGATTTAATTTTTTTTTAAAGCGCTATAGATTTGGTAAATTTACCTCAGCAATTCAAAGATTTTGAAAAAGAGCAAATACTTATTTTTGACTTGTAGAGGGTTTTTTGTTCTCCCTGTTTTTTTACTATTATTTAAATAGTTCACAAGAACCCTTATATATGTATGATGAATCAAACTTAAATCAAGTCCATCTTTTTTCGTTAATTAACGCATACCTCAGCTATATTTTATTGGTTTTTATTATATTTTATTCTTTTTATCTCATACTAAATATTAATAATTTCAATAGTAGACAACAGATAGCTCATTTGACGTTAATCACGTTGTTTTTGATTTATATTTATCTTATTGAAAGTTATCAGTTTTATTACGTGCTTACATCATTTATAGAAAGCTTTTGAATTTTTGACGCGCAAGCTAACGTTTGAACTTTAGAATTCGAGGTGCCGAGGTTGCGTGCTAAACACCAGTATCTATTACTAGCTTTAGTGGCAAAATACTGACATTTTTTATTTATTTTTTTATCTTGGTTATTTTTTGCGGTTAAAAGTTTTGAGCAAAAAAGAATTTTTTACGCGTTGTTCGGTGCAAATATTCAAAACTTAATAATTTTATTTGGGTTGAATATTTTATTTTACGCGCAGTGACTAAAGTGAATGTTTAAACGATTTTATGATGCGGTATATTACTGGTTTTTTGTAGACCCTAATAGCTGAACTATTTATACAATATTTAACGCAGTTTATGATTTTTTACTAAGCATTAAGAGGTGCGTTCAACGTATAAAGAAAGTTTATTCTTTAATAAAGAAATAAACTTTGCGGTAATTACTAAATATTTTTATTTTTTAAAAAACTACTTATTTGAGGGGGTAACTGTCATTCGGCAGCTTGTTAAAAAATATTGTTACACAATTAATCACAAAAGACTTGGTTTAAATTACTTCTATTTCTCTCTTATAACGGGAATGTCTGGGGCTGTTCTAGCTACGGCTATAAGATTAGAAATGGCCTACCCCGGAAGTCCTTTTTTTGGGGGAGACTCTTTAAAGTACTTACAAGTAATAACTGCTCATGCATTAATCATGATATTTTTTGTTGTGGTTCCTATTTTCTTTGGGGGGTTTGCTAATTTTTTATTACCGTATCACGTTGGGAGTAAAGATGTAGCTTTTCCTCGTCTAAATAGTTTAGGTTTTTGAATACAACCTTGCGGGTATCTTCTAATAGCGAAAATCGGGTTCATAAGAACTGCTTGTTGGACCAACTATGATAAAACTGTTAATTATTTTACATTAAGACAAGTCAACCATTTAACTCAACCTTGAATTCATGATGGATTTTCGACAAACCCTAGTCTTGAGCACACAAACTCATTAATAAACTCTCCCGAACTATATGAGCAAAAGGATCTTAGTAAATTTTTTAAATTTAATAATTATACGAGTTCGTGAGTGTTAAATTCTAATTTTTCGTGAAAGCTGTTTTTCTGAAAGTATGTTTATATGTTTCCCGACAGTTTTTGATTTTTGGTTACTAATGCAAAATATTTAAAAAGACAAAAAAGACATGTCGTTAAATGTGCTAGTGCTACACAAACTGTAGCGGGGTGAACTTTTATAACCCCCTTTTCTTCTAAAGTAAAATATACAGGTGTTGGTATACAAGATATGTTAATTTTGGGTGTTTACTACGCAGGTATTAGTACGACTATTTCACTTGTTAATTTACTAGCAACTCGTAGAGTTCTTTCTATTCCTGGGTTACGCAATCGAAGAATCTTGCTACCTTTTATTACAATAACTATACTGTTAATGTTAAGAGCTCTTGCTGTTATTACACCTGTGTTGGGTTCTGCCATGTTAATGTTAGCTTTGGACAGGCACTGACAGACTTCTTTTTTTGATTTCGCTTACGGTGGAGATCCTATTTTTTTTCATCACTTGTTTTGGTTTTTTGGACACCCCGAGGTTTATGTATTGGTTATTCCTGCTTTTGGTGTGGTTAATTCAGTCATCCCCGCAGTTAATTTTAGAAGAGTAGCCTCAAAACATCATCTTGTATGAGCTATCTATATTATGAACTATATGGGTTTTATAGTGTGGGGACATCATATGTACTTAATAGGGTTGGATCATAGAAGTAGGGCGTTGTATAGTACTATTACAATCATGATATCTATGCCAGCAACTATTAAAGTTGTAAATTGAACTTTTACTTTAGTAAATGGAGCCTTAAATAATGATTTAACTTTTTTAGCTCTTTTATCTTTTATTATGTTTTTTCTTGTTGCTGGATTTACGGGGATGTGGCTGTCGCATGTTAGTCTTAATATATCTATGCACGATACACTTTATGTTGTTGCACATTTTCATTTAATGTTATCGGGTGCCGTTATTATGGGTATATTTGTAGGTTTTTATTTTTATTTTCCCGTATTTTTTCAAGTAAAGTACTCTAGAACTTTTGGTTATATGCACATTGTTATGTATACGGGAGGTCAGTGATTAACGTTCATTCCTCTATTTTGAGTAAGTTTTTCTGGATTACCAAGAAGACTCCACGATTTCCCCGCTATTTATATGGGTTGGCAAAGTATGGCAACAGCGGGACATTTCGTTACTATGCTGGGTGTTTTAAGTTTTTATTTTATGATTTTAGATTCAAAAATGGAAAAAAAAATGGTCGGTTATTTGCACTCGTTAGTTGCTAGGTTTAATAAAAGAGCTTTATATTATTTGGGTAAAATAATCAACTTTAAACTACAAAAAGATGTTAACAACTATATTCCTAGCTACAGGTCTTTAAGACTATTGTATGTTTAACTTAGTGAAATGGGGTGAGTTTCTTTTACTAATTGATATAAATTTTATGATATAGCTACTGTACTGTTAATAAGTTTAATAAAAACCATTATACTATTTTTAATTCTAACTATTGTTATCGCAACCGTAACCCTAATTGAGCGTAAGGTTTTGGCTTTAGTTCAGCGTAGGGTTGGGCCTAATTATGTTGGGTATAAAGGTCGGCTTCAATTTATTGCCGACGCGGTTAAACTTTTAGTAAAACATATCACGGTTTTACCGCGTGTTAATAGAACGTTGTTTCTTATAGTACCTGCTTTAGTGCTTATTACGAGCTATTTGTTTTGAGCCAATCTAATTTGAGGGCCTAATTTAGCTGTGTGTGAGATAGAATATAACTTATTTTTTATGGGTGTTATATCTACAATGTTTTCTTATTATTTAGTGCTTGTCGGATTTTTAACAAATAGCAAATATGCTATATTATCGTCTGCAAGAGTAATTATTATGAACGTTAATCTTGAGTTAATGCTCAATTTTTTTATGATTTGTCTAACTATTATGATAGAGTGTCTTAATTTTGCTCAGGCTGCAGCACTCGAGACTGACAAAAAGTGACACATATTTTTATTTTTTACAGTTTTGCCTGTTATTTTCATTACTTTTTTTTTGGAAACTGGACGGATACCCTATGACTTGGCGGAAGCAGAGTCGGAATTAGTAGCGGGCTATACAACCGAATACGGTGGTTTTTTTTTCGCGTTATTTTATTTAGGGGAGTATTTTCATCTTTATTGTTTTTCGGGAATATACGCGGTGGCTTTATTTGGGGCGTGGTGTGTTTAATTTTACTAGGTATGTTTACGTGAGAATTTTATTGTATGTTTACAGTTAAAAATTACATAAAATTAACTAATCATCCGTCTTATTTGGGGACTTTGGGTAACTGGATTCACGTGCGCTACTGGGATGTTTTTTGATTATCATTATTATTGTTCTGTATTTGATTTTTAATAAAAGTAAATTCTCTTCGATACAAATTTGTTTACTTTATTGGTGTTATTTGGGGGTTGGGGTGTTGGGGATACTGAGTAAACCTTGACGGTATGGTGTTAATGATGTTTTTGACTGAGTTACTTGTTATATTATTATTCTTATTAGTATTCTTATCTTATAACTTTTTTACGGAAGAGGAAGTTCCTGATATGAAAATTTTTTATTTTTTTTATTTGGGAGCTTTAGGCTGTTATGCACTATCTGTGCCTTTAGCATTCTGATATAATTTTGAGTTTAATGAGTTTGCGTACCTAGAGTTATTAGATGTTGCTTCTACAGAGTTGTTTTTTTTTTTTTTTTTTTTTTTTGTTTTATATCCTACAATTACCATTTATGTTGCTACTTTGTTAGGAGTTTTTAGTATTTTGTTCATTTGCATTTATTTTACAGTAAAAAGATTACAGCAGGCTACACGTTTAAAAAAAAAAAATACTATGATTCTAAGAAAACAAAATTTTGTCAGACAAGCGTTAGTAAAACCACAATTAACTACATTTCAAAAGTAATGTTCCAAAAAGGTAGCTTTAGTATACCGAGTGACTCTAGCGGCGTGTTATTAGTTAAAGTTATTCAAACAAGAAGGTGTAGTACAAGAAAGCACGCTGATATTGGAAAGTTTTTAAGGGTTGTTTTAAAATATACCAAAGTCAAGTTAAATAAAAGAAGGAAGAGAAAGGTTAGAGCCATTGTTATTAGATCGCAAAGATACTATTTTAGAACTTTTGGCATGTATTACCAGTTTGCCAATAACAGTCTTGTGCTTCTCAAGAAAAGAATGAATACAATGGGGAAAGAGTTGTATGGTCCTACCTCTAAAGCTTTAAAAATACGAAAATTCAGAATTGCCTTTAAATATATATTTTAGAACACATATGTTCAAGTGAAGTTTTTTTTAAAATTTTATAGCAGTGTGCTTAACAGACCAGTTTATAAGTTTAATTTAAATCTATTTTTTTTAAAAAACAGCAACAGCTTTCTGTATCAGCATACCCTATATCCACATTTCTTCATTAACACTAAAAATTTAAATATTAAATTTTTAAAAAGCGCTTCAATAAATATATACTGAACTTCATTGTGTTTTGTAACTTTCTTGTGTGTATTATTTGCGAGCATTTTTTTTTTAATATAAACAAACTATAACTCTAGTCGTCTAGTGGTTAAGACAACAGGTTTTCACCCTGTAAACCCGGGTTCGATTCTCGGCTAGAGTGACTTGCGTAAATTTATCAAAATAATATATATAGCAGACATATCAATTATAACTAAAACGAAACAAACAATAAATTTAAAAAAAAAGAATCTTCCTATAAACTTATTTTTTAAGCTTTGTGTTAGCTTATATATAAACTTAAAAATAAAAAAAACTAAAAACAAACTAAATTCCACACCGCTAAAAAATTGACTCCTTTTTTTGTGGTCGACATCTAAAAAACCTTGTGATTTTATAAACAATACGTTTTTTGTAAAACCCTTGTACCAATATTATTTGTCTTTAACTAGTAAAATTTTTTAATACATACATATATTTTGCGTTACGCATAGTAGGCTTACTGTCGAAGTCGGGTGTTAACTCACTGCTTATAATGTTTAGGTTTGATAGAGAAAAGTACCGCGAGGGAAAGGTTAAAGCTTTAGAGTTTGCTGAAAACTGAATTTTAATGCTAATTATCAAATAACGCGTTTGGTGTTATTGTACCTTTTGTATAATGGGTTGGCGAGTAGTACACCCAAGCAAGCGAAAGCGTAGTGAAAACAATATAGTTTGCGTGTACTGACCCGAAGCCAGGCGATCTAATAATGGGCAAGTATTAGACTGAACCCGTAAATGTTGCAAAATTTTGGGATGACCTGTTATTAGGGGTGAAAGGCTTATCAAGCTTGGTGATAGCTGGTTCTCCACGAAATCTATCTAAGTAGAGTGATTTTTACAAAGTTACGTTGGTAAATCTCTAGTAGGGTGCTAATCCGTCCTATAAATGTCTGAATAACGTAATTTAAGTAAAATTAAACAGACTTACAGCGCTAAGGTTGTAAGTCGAGAGGGAAACAGCCCAGAATAGCTGCTAAAGTGACTAATTAGGTTTAATAAAAAGGTGTCGCGATTTTTTAATAAAGAAGTAGGCCTGGAAACAGCTATCCTTTAAAGAAAACGTAAAAGTTCAAGTATTAATAAGGGCTATAGTTCGCCCACCTTACGATGCCTATAAATGTTTGTCAAAAAAACCTAAACTGAAGCACTATTGTTTTTACAGGTAGTGGAGTGTATTTTAACTCGCAGAAGAAATATTGTAAAATATTTTGGAGAGATAAATAGCAAATATGCCAACATGAGTAATAGACTACTTTTGAAAAAAAAGTATGCCGTATGTTGACGTGGTTCTATAGTATAGATAATCTGACTATGAAAAATTCGGTCGCTAAGCGTTTGATTATAATCATGCGTGATGCAAGCTAATATACGCGATGCAGCAGTGTAAGTTTGAGGATTTAAGCTAGCACACTGCATTTCTAGAAAAAAGTTAGCACATAACCGTACAAATACCAACACAGGTCAACTAATTGAGTAAATACAGGCAAAAGAGTGAATAATACTAAAGGAACTCGGCAAAATTTCTCAGTAACTTCGGGATAACGAGAGCTAAAATGAGCATGATCTAAGAGGGGGTAGCGACTGTTTATTAAAAACATAAGACTTTGCTAAATAGCAATATGAAGTATAAAGTCTGACACCTGCCCAGTGCTGCAAGATGAAAAAAGTTTGCATAGCAAGCTTATAAGTCCCAGTAAACGGCGGCCGTAACCCTGACGGTCCTAAGGTAGCAAAATCCCTTGACGGGTAAGTTCCGTCCTGCACGAATGGTGTAACGACTGCCCCACTGTCTCTAGTATTATCTCTATGAACTTGAAATAGACGTGAAGATGCGTTAAAGTACAGCTAGACGGAGAGACCCTATGCACCTTTACTGTTATCTAACTATGTTTTTTATACTTTACAAATATAGGGATGTAGTAATATAATAGAGCTGAAAAACTACTTTTGTTTAGTGTAGAAGCAAGTAAACATCGATATGTTTTTTTTAGTTAGAAAGACAGTTTGGCTGGGGCGGCAACCTCCTAAAGAGTAACGGAGGTGTATATCGGTACAAGCTATGTTTAAGCAGAGAAGGCTGAATGATAAACTTGTGCTGGATTAGTTTACCAACGAGTAAACTAAGGACGAAAGTCTGTCATAGTGACCCGATTTTTTATATAGCAAAAAAAATCGATCAACGAATAAAAGGTACGCTAGGGATAACAGGCTAATAATTTCCTAGAGTTCCTATCGAAGAGATTGTTTGGCACCTCGATGTCGGCTCATCATATCCTGGTGGAGCATACGCTGCCAAGGGTTCGGCTGTTCGCCGAATAAAATGGTACGTGAGCTGGGTTTAAAACGTCGTGAGACAGTTTGGTCCCTATCTACTGTACTAAATTAAAAAAAAGATTAGGTTTACTTCAGTACGAGAGGACCGAGGACAACAAGCCAATTGTAATAAATTACGATAAACTTCGTAAGTTTAATAGCTACGCTTGATAATGTGACCATACTTTAACATGGGAACTTTGTAATCTTTTTTTTTAAATAGGCTAGTTGAAGACAACAACTATAAAACTGAAATTTCTAAACGCAGAGGGATCTGCGGAGGAAACTAAAGAAAAAGCCTAAGCAAGCTAACTTAATTTTTTTCTGGAGGTGGTGGCTGAGTGGTTAAAGCGGCAGACTGTAAATCTGTTGGGTAACCGTCGTTGGTTCGAATCCAACCCATCTCAATATAAATTGTTAGCTGCCTAAATGCATTAGAAGGATGCCTATAACCTAAACACTGAAAAACTTCTGTAGCCTAGGAGTTCTACCAGCTGATTACGCTACAGAGTCAGTACAAAATGTTGAAGGAAAATATTTCAGTAAACATTTTTATAAAAATCAACAGAGAAAAAGTAGAGACGATCGAAAATAAAGCAGAACAAAAGAGCGCTGAAATGTTTTGAATAACATGCAATAAGAGTTATAGCCTCGTAAGCTCTATACTTAGATGCACGGAGGTCCAACCTGGGCTCATCCCCCGTGGTCTGCTAGGTTCAATTCCTAGATGCATCATAGCTCGTATGGCGAAATTGGTAGACGCGTATGACTTAAAATCATATCCTTCGGGGTGTTGGTTCGATTCCAGCTATGAGCAAATGACACAATTATTTTTTTTAAGAAAAAATAGAGTATTTAATAAAAGTAGGTACTCAAGAAATAGACAATTAGCGCGTGTTATTTTTTATTTCGCGTTATACATAAATATTCTCATCATTTATGGCGTATTTTATGTTATTTACGGCTTATCTTTATATCACGGGTGGAGTTGGTGATTGATGTATATTCTATATTCAGCTTTTTTTTTAAATTTTTTTTGAAGAATGACGGCTTATCTAGGTATGTTTACGTATATATATAATACTAAAGGTTATAGATTTTTAAAATCCGGGTTATTAGTTGATTTTTTTTTTAAAAAATACACACAATTTTTTGCTATTTTTTTATTTTATACCAGCAATATTCTATTTTCTGAAAAATATTTTGTAGAATACATGTTTTTTAGATTTAATAAATTTAGAGAGATGGCGTACTTGTATCTAGATTATTTTTCTAACGAATTTACCTACGTGGTTATTTCTGTAGCTATATTTAGCGTATGTGGATTAATATTATTATTATTATTAAATTCATAAATTATTTATAATGAGGTGGGTTTACATAATTTTTCACTGTATACTGTGTACGCGTTAATATATTGCAACGTTCTTGTTAATTTTATTACACTTTTTTTTATGATCACAATTAGCTTTGGGGTTTTTTTATTTAGTTCAAAGCCTTGGATATTAAAAAATTTGGGTAATTCTACACTGACAACGTTCGTATATTTTAACGTTTTGGTTGTAGCTTTGTTATTTGTTTTAAAATTTTATATTAGTTATAGTATAACGATAACTTATTCGGAAGCCGCAACAACTGCGAGTTCTTTATTTAGCGACACACTTGTTTTGTTAGCTATCGTGGTAACATTTGTTAGCTGGTATTACTTAAGTGAAAGGTTTTTATTTCGATCAAGTTTTTTCATAATATATTTTTTTGTTTTTGTTTTTTGTACTGTAAATATGGTTTATACAACAAACTTATTAGTTATGTTTATTTTTTTTGAGCTTATATTTTTACCTTCTCTATTCTTTGTTTATAGATTTGGGTATTCTAAAAGAGTAGAAAAAACTATTAACTTTTTGCTCCTGTGAACGTTAACCGGATCTTTTATTGCTTTATTTACATTTTTATATATTATGGCTTGTTGCAAAAGTTTAGAGTTAACAACGTTAAACATGGTAAAATTCTCTTATTTAGAGCAAACATTTATTAGTTTATTTTTTTTTATAGGGTTCGGTATAAAGATACCCGTGTGGCCGTTTCATTACTGGTTAACAAAAGTACATGTCGAAGCTCCTACAGGATTTTCTATTTTTCTTAGTGGTTTTTTAGTAAAAACGGCTTTTTTTTGTTTTAGCTATGTCTACATTATATTTACAAATAAGGTTGCTACTTTGGTTTGTGTTTCAATAGTGGTGTGGGGGGCTTTAGATTCTTCAATTCGTATGTGAACTTCTAATGATATTAAAAGACTTATTGCTTTTGCCACAATACAAGAAATGAATTTAATTCTATTATTTTTGCTATTAAACTCTAATTCTAATTTCAATGTTTTAAATATTTTTTTATTAATGCACGGACTTCTTTCTGCGTTCCTTTTTTATTTAGTTGATAACGTTCAGAAAAGATTTCAGTCTCGTAACTTGGTAACTTTAAGCGGGTTATCATCGTTATCGCCACAGCTTCACACTTTTATTTGGTGTGGAATTTTAATATTTAGAGGATTTCCTCTTTTTATAAAATTAGTTATAGAGTGGGAGCTTTTAACAAGCTTATTGACGGCTTTTGAGTTTTTAGGTTTTTTTATTTTTTTTGTAATAAGTTTTCTAGGTGTAACGGGTTTTTGTCGTATATGATTTAGCGTTTTATACGGCCAGCCAACAGTTGTCGTTTCTGGGGGTGTTGATATACTAAGAAAAGATTTATATATTGGTTATTTTTTAATAACCTCCTTAAGTTTACTTAACTTTATTGCTTTCTTATTTTAAATGGTTGGTGTTCTTGCGAAAGCATTAAAAACTATACGCGCTTACGTTGTATCCTTAAGAATCGTCTTAAGTAAATACTTTATTGTTATTATATTGGCTGTATTTTTTATTTACAGTGTGCTAAGCATGACATTTTTTGTAACTTGGTTGTAGTTCGGGTTAAATACTTATTTTCTGACATTAGACAGCGCATAGAGGATATAAATTTACACGAGTATTTTTTAAAATATTTTCCGGATAACAATTTGCCGAAAGAAAAAATACCTGTTTGGTTACATCCCAGCTGTCTAGATTCTTGGGTTTTACAACTGGACTTTGGAGACACTATTTTTGCAACCTCGACGTTATTTAATGATTCAAATATACTTATAAATAGTGACAGTCCCGAGCTATATTATTGATCACCTATTTTTCAAAAATTAGGTTGAGACAATTTTTTTTTCCCAGTAGACTTAAGCTGTAGGAATTCTGGAGCCGTGTTACACCTAGTATCAATATTTTCTTGTTTTTTTAAAAAAAATTTTACAATTATGACGTTTGTTTCTGAGGATAAAAAGTTGCTTTCTTTAAGCAGGGTTTTTTCTAGCTATACGTGGGTAGAGCGTGAAACCAAAGAATTTTATGGTATAACCTTTTTAGGTTTACGAGACTCTAGGAGACTTCTTAGTGATTACACAACAGTAGAACCCTTAACTGATCAATATGAGACTAGGGGGTACAACACTGTTGTACAAGATATTTTTATATAAAAATATTAACGGGGATGCTACACTGATTATTTGTGATCTTATATTTAACAATATGCATGTTTGTAAGTATCTGTTTTCTAAATAGAGGATTTTTAAGTTTACTATTAATAAGTGAAGCAATTTTGTTATTCTTATTTTTTTTGTCACTGTCAGTGGCTATATTTTATAATATTTATTACCTATTAGTTATTTCATTTTTCGTTTTAGTATTTGGTGGTCTAGAGCTGTGTATTAACCTGTTATTATTGTTGATGTAATAAGTGCTTAGAAAATATTTCAAGAAAAAATTTATGACTGATTTTATCAACGAGCCTAGAGTAAAAGATAAAGTGATTCGAGTAATTTGGTGAAAAAAAAGAAGAATTAACAGGGGTCATAGAAAATTTGAAAAAATTTATAAAATTTTTACTAAAGTATCTCGGGCTACGCTAAACGGTATATCTAGATATGCAAACTGTTGTTTTTTTTATTCGTTACCAGCCCGCCAGCATCAATTTACAATTTGACAGTTTAACCCAAAACAACATATAAACTTTAGCACGGGTAAATTTTTGAACATGTTAAAAAAACATGTCAAATTTTACAAAAGAGATAGTCGTAATACTGCGACTCTTATGTTGCAATTAAAGAAAATTTATGGTTCTATTTTAAAATACGTCTATTATATGCGAATAAACAATTATAATTATAGGCAATATAACTTTTTTATGAAGTACATGGAGTTATTCAGGCCATATATATATATGTTTCAAACTAAACAATCTTTTATACCTCGTTGAACCACAAAACGTAGGATTAAGCGCAGAATACTGCGATTAATCTCAAACTAGTAGAGTTTGTGGTGTATTAGCAGCATTTATTATTTTGTATTTTTTTTTTTACTCAAATACGGTACGATTAGTTCGTTTAATATATGATATTATATCTCGGGTAATTTAAACGTGACTAACTTAAATTATGTCACTTTGTTGTTAATTTTTTTTTTTTTAGCCTCACGTGTTAATAACGTGCAGTATGCTTTTTTTTTTTTTAGCATCGTACCTGGTTTAGCTACATTTTCTAGAGTACCCCCTCAATTATTAGTTGGGTATAATAGTTGACATCCTATGCTTTTTTACGTTAGTATATTATCTTGTTTGTTTTTAGTTTTATCGGTGTTTAGTTTTGTTAAATTCAAAGCCAAGTCTGTTTTTGCTTTGCTGTCCCTTACCCTTATACTCGGGGGTTATTGGGGTTTGGGGAATTCAGTTTGGGGGTATTTTTGGGTAAACGATATTATAGAGTTGGTTTTGTTAGCATATATCGTAATCGCCGGTATTTTTATCCACACTATACTACCGAGAAATACTAGTTTAACTATCTTTATTGCGTCCTGTTGTATAGGTATTTTTTTAATTTTGTTGAGATACGGTGTGGTGTTTACAAGACACAGTTTTTTTGATAACAAAAACATAAAAAATGTAACAGTATTTGTAAGTCTAATTTTTATTCAGCCGTTAATTAGTGTACTATTTGTGGTAATATTTTTAATTTTTTTTAATTTTTACTTCTTGTTTTACAGTTATCTTTCTTTTTCTTTTATACGTGGTTGTACTGTGCTAGAAAAAAGAGTAGTGTTGTTAGTTTTCCACGTATATGTTTTATTAGCAAGTTTAGTTTGACTAAAATCTAAAATATTATCTTTTTCGCTTTTTATTAAAGGGGGTGGCGTACAGGGTGTAGCAAAACTATGTATTTACGCGATAAAAAGCGGTGGTGTTTTTTTTTTTTTGAAAAAAACTAAAAAATTAAATCTTTTTTTTATGGGTTTCTTTACGTATCTACCCAAGCTAGTTTTAAAAGCATGACTAATTTTTCCCAGTTATATTTTTTCTATTTGATATGTCATATGTTTAGTATTTTTTATATTGTTGATTTAGTGGGTTTAGTTTTTTATTTTTGTAGAGGTTGAATCTAAATTACATTTTAGATAAAAAACATATCTTTAAAAAGAGACGTTTATATTTTTTTAGAAAGGAGTACAAGTACAAAATAGGAGACTCGGGCTTAATGAGTTTAAAACCCCAAAGATTCGAGCTAATATACATGCGTGGTTTTAAAAAAATAATACGCAGGAAGTATATACGTTCAAAAATGCGTTTTAAAAAAAAAAAATTTTGATTTTTCATAAAACCAAATTGCATTTTATCGGGGAAATCTACAAATTCTCGAATGGGGGCCGGCGTCGGTTCTCTTGTCAGATTGGCAGTTAATTTACCAGCATATTACACTTTCGTAGAATTTAGAGGTTATTCGCTTATATGACTAACCAAATTACCAACTTATTTGCGGTACAGGTACCCCGTAAAGTTTTTACCTATATTTAGAGGTAGGCGTTGGTATTAACACAAGGCGGCGCACGGATTGTTATTTATTTAAGTCAAGTATTTTTTTTAAAAAGTTCTCGTAAGAAATTTGTAAAAAGCACTTATTTTTATAGCAAGAACGTATTAAAACGTTTTAATAATACACCACTTATGTATGTCAGGGCCCCTAAGCATTTTAAGTCAGGAAAACAGCATTTTTTTTATTTTAGAGCTCGTTTTTTAAAAACTTTTGTTTTTTTAGTGAATAACAGAGAGTTAAATTTATCTGCTATTCCTGGTGATCAATTGTTTTCTACAGTTACATCAGCCGTCGAGAGATCAACTGCTATTGATTATACTACTAATAAAATAACCGTACACCAAGATGTTTTTTTAAAAATTGTCTAATAAAATGGTTGGTGTTATTTTCATTCAATTAGTGTGAAACGCTGTGATTTTTTCATTTATTTTTTGAATATTAACCTTTGCAGCTAAAGCACTATTTTCTCATAAATACTATGACCACAAACTAAATTTTTATGAATGCGGGTTTAGAAATTTAACAAAAAAAAGTATTGCGTACGAGATAAATTATGTTATGCTAATGTTATTTTTACTTATTTATGACGGTGAATTTTTAATATTAGTTCCCTACGCCTTAAATCTTAAAATTGTTTCAGCAGAAGTTTTTATATGTATTTTGATATTTATTGTGTGGATAATAGCAGCTTTGCTTTTTGATATTTGCTTCGGAGCGCTAGAGTGACAGATAAATGCTGGGTTTAACGCAAAACTATGTTTTTAGAAATACAAAATTAGTTCACAGTAGAGTCTCAAGAGAACCCCTTTCTTATATTTATGATTACTATTTTAATCTCTTGTCTTTTAGCGGCAGTAGTATACATTATCAATTTACATTCTCATATAGCTATAAGCATCTTACAAAATTTCTTAAATGGTTGGTGTTACTCTAAATTTTTGGCTAACATTCGGAAATTTCTTTGTATTCTTATTATTATTTTACATTTGAAAGTTTTTTGCAAACAAAGGTTTAACCAGTTGAAAATCATTAGCACAGCCTGCAATCTGAGATACTATGTTAGCTCCTAATATGACTTTTTTTAAAATTTATTTAACATGACAATTATTTTTTATATTTACTAGCAAAACTTACAAAGGCTTTTATTCGTTAGTTTTTATGAGTCTAGTGTTTTTTATTTTAATTTTTTATTTTTTACTTATTATATATTTAGTATTACTTAGTAGGAGCAATAAATATCGTATGGAAAATGAAATTCACATCCATGGGTGTATGTGATTAAATTGTATTTTAATATTGTTTATGCTGGTTGATAACTTTATCAGCTTTTTAATGATGGTAGAGTTAATATCCGCAATATATTTTTTTTTTGTTTTAATTGCGATGAAAAGTAAACTATTAACAACCCTAAAGTTTAAAAATTTACTTAGTAATTATATGTGGATTTCATTTTTTACTCTTGTTCTTTTATTTTTTGCTCTAATTTTAGTAGCTAAGGGGTGTGGTAGCCTTAAGTTTACAGAGATTTTGTGGATAAGTAAAAAAACACCTTGGTACGGTTGACAGTTGTTGTTAATTTCTTTACTTTGAAAAATCGGCGCACCTGGTTTTTATTTTTATAAACTAGAGATGTATCAGTACCTACCAACCACCAGTTTAATAGTTTTTTCAATAGCTAGCGCCTTTACCAGTTGCTTTTTACTCCATTTTATTTTTATAAATTGTTGACCTATATTTGTTAATCAGCAAGGTATGTTAATAACGTATATTTTGATATATAATATCGTTATGTTGTCGCGCGGTTTAAAAATAACAAGCGTCTACCAGTTTTTAGCATTAAGTGCAGCAAACACATGGAGTGTTCTTTTACTTTTTTATTTAATATAAGTGTTTAGTTTACGTAAAAATTTTTATCCTTATACAACTGATAAATTAGCTGAAACGCGTGAGATTTTGAGTCATAAAATTTGTTATAAAAAACAGCTAAGTTTTTTAAAATATAGAATAACGCTTACTCAATCGATGAGTAATCGGCTAGTTGTTAACGGTGATTACATGCGTTCTTATAAAAACTTGAGGGAATACTATTTGTTATCTCTGAAAGCTATGTTGTCTCCTCATTTACTCGAGGCGTATAAACCATATGTTTGAAAAAATTTTGATAATAAAGATTTTCTACTGGCTTTTTCACAGGATTTAATGATGTATGATCTGGATTACGCTCTGTTGTGGAGGGGGTCTCAAACTAACTCTCTTTTTACTATAAGAAGCAAGCGCGTGAAAAAGAGAAAAAAACAATTTTTTTATCAACATAGACCTATATTTATTTCCGGTTATAAAAGACTTTTATTCGTATGGCGTTGACTAAGTGTATTAATTCGGGTATGTTCAGCGCGGGGTGTTAAGCGCAAATATGGGTTGATACCTAGCCTTGAAAATTTTTTAATGGCTCCCTCTCATTCTCAGTTACTTAATGCTTATAAACTTCATATCTACAAAATAAAACTACTTCGAGTTATGTAATTAATGGCTGTGATTATTGACAACGATCTCTAAACTGTGGGGATTATTTTACAAAATTATTCGACAAAGTATTCCTTTATTAAAACGCTGTTATTTGCCGATATATCTTTTATATAAAAAGGCTTGGGAGGTTCAAGATGGATTCATCTTGACTGCTATATACTTTAGATATGATTGATTTCTCACTGCTAAAAATGTGACATGAATTTTCATAAACAACTTATACCTACTTGATTACCGTGTTTGATGGGATCTATTAATCGTAAATCAAAAAAACTTTTTTTTTTTTTGTTTGTGAGATCAATGATGCTTTACTTCTCAGTTTATTTCCTGGGAGACAGAAAGAAATTCTAGCGATTATGATGATTTTATAAATACTGCAGACATAAAAAGACTTGATATCTGATGAGATTTTTTGAGATATGACCGCGGGCCTCGTTTTGTTGTATACTGGGAAGCTTTTAGGGATAAATTGTGACGATGTCAAATTTATTATGTTAGCGAAAACGAAACACCTTAATAATGTTAATAGTTACTGCATCAAAAATGTTAGTAATTGCGGGTGTAATGACAACGTTAGCTGGCGCTGCTTTAGGCACTGCTGTATTATTCGCTAGTTATATTTTAGGGGCTGCAAAAAACCCTGAAGAAGCAGAAAGTTTATTTAATACAACACTAATGGCATTCGCCTTAGTGGAAACTTTCGTGTTTTTATCATTTTTAATTGCAGGTTTAGTATACGTACTTATCTAATCTTAAATGATGTGATTATTATTCAAGATATTAATAGTTGTTGTTGTAGCTATTTTGATAAGAGGCTCATTACCTCGCTTCAGAATAGATCAATTAACATCACAACACTGAAAATTGTATATTTTTTTATATATAGTTTTCTTTATACAATTAATAATAATCTATTATGTATTTTTTAAACGAAGCTAGTATAGCTCAGTGGTAGAGCACCGGACTGAAAATTCGGGGGTCAGAGGTTCAAATCCTTTTACTGGCAACATGCCATTAAAGTCTAAACTATTTTATTACGCAATTTGTTCTCAATTTGTTTTAGAATCTAATAAGGCTAAAAATGAATTAACAAAAAATATAGAACTTGAAAAAATCTCTGTTGAGAGCCGACTTTCTAGGTTACGAGAATTTGGTTTTGTAAGTCGTGTTTTGCAACTAACTCTACATATCCCTAATAATATTATTTTTAATAATACGTCAATAAATACTAAAAAAACTTGTATAATTAAAATAAGAGGTAGGAGAAATGTTAAAACAGAGACAGAGAGTAATACCTGAAAAAAAACATATATGCCGACCCTAGCTCTTTATTTACCGTTAGTGGTTAAAAAGTATAATGATCACTGAAACCCCTACAGTGTTATGCAAAATAGCTGAATGTTAAATAAATACGCGGGGGGGTTAGTGAATATTTATACGGGTTTGCACCTAAATTTTGTGTTTATAAATTTAAGAAAAATATCAAAAAACGATAACTATCTTTTAGTAGCTAAAGCGGTAAATAGTAAAAAATTGTTGGGCCCCTTTTATCATAAGTATAAACAATTTTTTCTTAATTGATTTACTAAACTTACTTTTTTAAAAGATCCGAGTGGTATAACGGGCTTAGTAGCTTCAGTTTTACTGCACAGTCACCTAAAAAAACATAGAGTTATTTTTTTTAAAATAAACCGAATATTAAAAATATGGTATTATTACTTGTCAGTTAAGTATAATATAAAGGGTTATAGTTTTTTTTTTAAAGGTAAGTTGGGTAAAAAAGGTAGTGTTAAAAAAACTAAATTTTTTAGAAAATTCGGGAGTACAAGTTTTACTAATAAAAATGTTCGAGTTAACTATAAAATGTACGAAATTATAACGATTACTGGAGTTATTGGTGCAGGCTTGCACGTATATTATAAAGGTTTGTTTACGCTGACACTATTGTACATACTATATTACATATTAAATCTTATTCAAATTTTATGATACTTTGAAGCTCACAAATTGATAAAAAGTTTAACACAGCTAAGTTTTTCAAACGCTTGACAGGGAATTTCAAATTACGTAGCTAACGGTTGAGTTTTTAAATTTTTAATATTACAGCTTGCAGGATTACCACCCTTTTTTTCCTTTTTTTTAAAAGTGAACTTACTTTCTCTTTCCTTGAAATATACAAATATATTTTTGATAATTCTAATCTTTTGTAATCTATTAATGAGTGTTTTTTTTTATTTACAAATATTTTCTACTACAAACGTAATACACTCAAAGTTAATCTTAAAAACTTTAGCATCTGAAAGTTCTATGATCGACGCCAAAAAGGAATCGCGCAGTATGAGAAAATATAACTTTTATTTGTTTTTCTGTACTATAACTTTTTTTAGTACTTTTAGTATAATTTTTTTTTTTGATCTCTTCGCTATAGTATATGCGTTCACCATGTAGAAATTGGCAACTCTTAATCAAAAAGTAAGGTGATCAACAGCTGTTTTTTATTATAAGTGAAGAAGACCTAAATTAGCAAAATCTCCTCAGAGGAAAGGAGTCGTTTTACGTTTGAGAATTTGTACTCCTCGAAAACCAAATTCAGCAAGAAGACCGGTTGTAAAGGCTAAATTATCATCCCGTAAACGCGCTTTAGCTCATATTCCAGGAAAGGGGCATAATCTACGAAAACACTCGAGAGTTTTAATATGTGGTGTCGGAGCGCGAGATTTACCAGTTGTAAATTACACATGCATTCGGGGAGTTTACGATTTCGCACCCCTATATATAAAAAGAAGAAGACGATCTATTTACGGTGTGAAGCAATTACCAGAATTAAAAAAACACGTCAGGAGAAAATTTAGAAAAATGACTGAATAATGGGACAAGTACAAGTTATAAAAAGTAAAGTTGTTAGTTTAGTAAACTGAGCACGTCATGGCTCTTTTTACCCACTAACGTTCGGTCTAGCGTGCTGTGCTGTGGAGATGATGCACGCAACAGTAAGCAGATATGATTTTGATCGTTTTGGTGTTATTTTTAGAGCTACTCCCCGACAGGCTGATTTGATAATAGTGGCAGGGACATTAACTTATAAGATGGCACCAGCTTTGCGACGAATATATGAGCAAGTTAATAACCCCCGATGAGTTTTGTCAATGGGCAGCTGTGCTAACGGTGGGGGTTATTATCATTACGCAGATAGCGTAGTAAAAGGTTGTAATAAAATAATACCCGTCGATATTTATGTCCCCGGTTGCCCCCCTACTGCTGAAGCTCTTTTTTACGGGGTTTTAAATTTACAAAAATTAATTTTACTAGACTTTGTGCTTCGTTTACGTAGACCTAAAAAAAATGTTTTAAGACGACTTATGCAGTATTTTAAACGTGTAAATAACCACGCGTCAACCAAGGGAGGTAAATAAGTGTTACTACTAAGTTACAGTCCCGTAACGAGTTGTTTAAGGCGAAAAAAAACTGCTTTTATATGACACCCGAAATCTCGCACAGCAGTCAATTTTTTGAAATATAAAACACATCACAAAAAACCCACAAACCAGCAATTTATAAACTCTGGAGTTAGGAGGTTGTATAAAACCCAACTGTGACAGTTATACATAGTAAAACCCAGCGTATTATCCTTTATTGCTGTGGAATATGCATTTAGCACAAGACCTCTCAGAGAATTTTTTTTAGGAAAAACCATGTTTGGTTTTTTTAAGTTATTCCCATTTACAGAAGGTGTTTATCCTGGTTTTAGACTCTGGGGCACAACTATGAATTTATTTAGAATGCCAAGTCTTCACAGTCAATTTCTTACACTAGAAAATGTACCGCTAAATAGTATTATAAGCTTTGTATATAATTATAATAATGAGAGGATGACTTTTGCGAAAAGTTCTGGTTGTAACGCTTATAGGAGGAGAGATATAAGGAAAACTAAACTTTTATATGTTCAACTTCCCTCAGGTAAATTAATAGTTTTAAGCCCAAAAGTTTATTGCATAATGTCCCCTAACCTAGACTTACAGCTAAATAAAGTCGTAGACGGTAAATGGGGTTCTTTTAAACGTTCTTATAAGAGAATTAGTGTACGAGGTGTAGCTAAAAATCCCGTTGATCATCCAAACGGTGGGAGAACTAAAGCTAAGCAACCAGAATTAAGTCCGTGGGGTTGAGTAGCAAAGTTAAATAAATAAATGGCACGCGTATCGTGGAAATTTACAACAGTTACAGAAAACGATCTTAGGCTTTTTTTTTATAAAATAAATCCACAATACAGTTTTCAACTACTTACCTATAGAAGTAAATCTTTGAATAATTGAAATGTAAATGCACGTTATATTCTTCATCAAGGTAAGACTACGATCCCTATAGAAACTGATGAGTTTTGTATAGACAAAAAATTGGGGATGTTTTCTAAAACACGTAAACCATTTTTTTTTAGGTCTAAAAGAAAAAAAAAAAATGTTACGGTTAGCTTTTTCCTTTTCGTATAAAAAAAGTTTAAAAAACTCGACCAACCGTGTAATTTTAAGTAGTTTTTTTGAAAATCAACAGCTGTATAATTTTCAGGAAGTTGTTGTTAAAAATAAATTACTTCAATTTTATTATTTTTCTAACTATTTTTTACAAAAAGAGCAGAGGGAGGTCGCTAATTGTATATTGAAAGATATGCTACATCTTATTTGTATGTGAAGGCAAATCAGAGGTTATCCGCAAGGAGGAAATACAACACACACTAACGCCAAATCTTCTCGAAAAAACAAATTATTATTGAACTACAGAATAGGTCAGTTTTATAAACTATTTGGTCAAAAAAAAAGAAATATATACCCAACTCTAGTAAAGGCCGAGTATAATAATAGGTTATGATTTATTAACTGATTTGAAGAGTGGGCACAAGCAGCACAATTTGCTGTTAAAATGATTTTTAGTGGCCCGAAAGCAGGGGGGTTCAACCCAGCTATTTTGGCCTCCAATCAAACAAACGGTTATACACGTGTTGGTAAAGCTGCAAAAATTGGTAAAGCTAAGAAGTTAACAAAAATGTTTACCTTGGGGGTACCTATGTTATTTGCCCGTTATATTTATTGAGCTAGACCGCCTAGAGATTTTCCTAAATTAATATTAAAAGATGAGGTTAACAAGAAATTAGGTAAAAAAATGCGACGTAAAAGATAAATTCTAAACCACAGTGTTACGGATAGAAGAAGAATTATTAGAAGACACAATTGAAACCGATTACATTATATTTTCTTTGACAAGCACATTTATTGAAGAGGATATTGACAGTGAACTGTTATCACAGTTAGATTCTGAAATTTATGAAGAATTTTTAAAATCTTTAGATTTAAATACAAATGCACACTCTTTAAATAAAACTATAGAAGAATTAATAGTGCTGGCGGAGGCGGAATTATCGGTTATTGATAAAAAAATTGAAAGTAAGGATTTTTCTGAGCATGGTCCAGAAAATACGATAGGGTCAACCCCAAACGCTGAGTTAGTTGAGGGTAATAAACCTAATTTAAACGATAATAACATCCCCGCAGACGTCGATTTAACCAACTTAATTACAGTGGAGGATTTATTTGGAGAAAAAATAGATGCTGAGGAAGAAAAAGAAAATATTATCAGTTTATTAGCAGGACCTAGTGATAAAAAAACTCCATACCAAATTGAGCGAGAGCGTAAACTTTTCGATTCGGTTTTTGAGGCTACCAATTCTTATTCGCAAGCAGCGAGTGCTTTATATAAAAAAAAACTAAAAGATGAACAAATGTATTTTAAGGATTATTATGCAGATGACGAATATGACGATGAATTTGATGACGAAAACGACGAAACACCTATTTGCGAAAATTGAAACGTCATAGCTGACAGGATGATGGCTAAACACTTAGCACAGGTAGAAGAGAGAAAAAAATTTGAAAAAGAAAACCCCGATTTAACACCAGAGCAACAAAAAAAACAGCTCAAAAAACAAGAACTAATAAAAAAAAACAAAGAATATACTGATAGGTTAAAATTAAAAGAATTAGAACAAAAAAAATTAAGACAAGAATACATGCTCCAAGAATTAAGAAAACTAGAGGAGATAAAAATGGATTATTTGCAGGATAAGACTGATGATCTCATTAAACTTTTAATAAACGCTACTACAAGTTTTGAAAGTAAAAAAAAAGAAAACATGTTGAAGCTAGCAGAAGGTAACAAAACGCCCGACAATATCAAAAAGTTTTTCAGAAGTTCGGCCCACCCCAAGAGTAAAAAGATAAAAAATTTTTTTTGAAAGTTTTACGGAGAGCGTTATAGTCTAAAATTTCCCTGTAGGGATTTCCCCAAAATGGGGTTTATTACGTCGTTATTATTTGCGCGATCGATAAGAAAGTGAACAAAATTAATTTTTTATAGTAAACAAAAGAGATTTTTTTTTGATAAAAAGTTTTTTAACAAATGACAAATTAAAAACGCAGTAAAAAATAAGATTGCCGAAGAAACTGGAGTAGCCCCTGAACATCCCAGGTCGAGAATGGATAAACGTCTTAAAAAAACTCTTTTTAAAGATTTTAAAAGCTTACTAAGTCTGGGAAAAAGATCTATAAAATCGATCCATAAAACACTTGGGAGGTTTCTACTTAACCCAAATAGTTTGTTGTTAGCTACTGATACCTCTTCAGAGATTCCGTTAACTGCTAGGAACCATTTAAATAAAAAAATTTTGAAAAGAAAAACTATAAGTTTTTTATATAAAAAGCCGAAAAACTGGTTTTTACAAATCATAGCAAAAAATACTTATAATAAACAATTATCGGGGGGAGTCGACAATGTCATTTACGATACCCTTGACTCCAAACTTGGTGAGTTCAGAACAACCTTCATAAATCTTTATAAAAAATATTCCTGAAAATTAAGAATAGCTCGCTTGGTTCATTGGGATACAAGAGTGTACGGTAAACTAAATGAGCGTAGATATATAAAGCTTTTGGGTTATGAGCTTATGTTGTTTACCAGATATAAATTGTCACAATTACTAACTTACGTGATGGTCAGAACTTTTTGTTTAGCGATCTCCTGGTTTGCCCTCGAGTATATAAGAAATTATGTTATGGTTGTTTATAACGGTATTCATGTAGATTATAATCCCCACGTCGAAAAGGGTGATATCGTTGAACTTCCAACTGGGCAAATTTTTTTATCAACAAAAAAGCAATTAAAAAAAAGTTTTAAAAAAATTATTAGCAAGGTTAAAAGGCTTAGTTATAGATCTTATCTTATAAACACTAAACAAATAAAAAAAGCTAAAATTTATACAAAAACTCCTAAAATATATAAACAGTTACCGATTGGTTTAAAAAAATTTGGAAATATTCTTTCTTGTGAGGTTAGTGCTGGTTTATTGTCTATAGTAAAAAGATTACCACATGTCACACATGATCTTAAAAATAGTATAAATTTAACAACAGTATTAGCGCTACAAATTTGACGATATAGATTTGATTAAAACTTTATGAATCGAAGTCTATTTTATTCATGGAATTCTATTAAAAAACATAACAATAATAACAAATCAATGATAATGAACTTTGGACCTCAACATCCTGCTGCCCACGGTGTACTGCGTTTGATACTCCAACTTGGTTCAGAAATAAATCAAAGATCAGATATACACATCGGATTACTTCACAGAGGAACTGAAAAACTAATAACGACTAAACATTATATAAAGTCTATACCTTATTTTGATAGGTTAGATTATGTTTCTATGATGACTCAAGAGCATGCTTACTGTTTAGCTGTTGAAAGAATAACAGGAAACAACATGGTTTCTGTACCTACTAATTTTGTAAGAATATTGTTTGATGAACTAACAAGAATCTTAAATCATATGCTCGCAATAGCTTGCCATGCACTTGATATTGGAAGTATGTCATCTATTTTCTGGGCATTTGAAGAACGAGAAAAAATTATGGAATTTTATGAAAGAGTATGTGGCGCAAGAATGCATGCAGCTTTTCATAAACCAGTCGATCAATTCACTTATTATATCGACAAACAATTGATTTCTGATATCTTAAACTTTTCAAGGCATTGTTACATAACATTAAACGAAATGCACAACGTCTTAACTCATACTAAAATATGAAAACAGAGATTAATAAACGTAGGAGTGTTAACTATCGAGGACTGTAAAAATTATAGTTTAACAGGGGTTATGGCTAGAGGTTCAGGTATAAAAAGAGATTTGCGTTTAGTTAAATATAATTGTTATAGCGGGTATAATCTAGTAAATCTTAAAGGATATTGCGGCGTGAATGGGGACTCCTATGATAGATACATGATCAGGATGATGGAAATGGGCGAGAGCTTAAATCTTATAAGCTATGTATCCAACTCTTTGTTATCTCGTTATTTTACTTCTGATTTTTTACAGGTTACTAGCCTTAATGTAAACAAGATATTCAATAAAAACAACCACAACAATTCGTATTCGTCTATGGAAGACCTTATAGAACATTTTATTAATTGACATACTGGTTTCAAAGTAAAAAAAACCACCAATATAGCTTATATAGAATCACCGAAGGGTGAATTCGGAGTAATTCTTACAGGTGATGGTAGTGAAAAACCTGCAAGATGTAAAATTAGGTCACCGAGCTATTTTAATTTACAAATTTTACCGAAACTATCTAAAGGACATTATTTAAGCGACTTAGCGGCACTAATCGGTACTATAGATATTGTTTTCGGAGAAGTCGACAGATAGTTGTTATGATACGTCGAAGTAAACATCTAAATAAAAGATTAATTCGTTATCTTTTGTGAAAACCACAAATATATAGTAATAAAGTAAAAAAAAGTTTTCTTCTTAACATGCAAGTACAACCACTAAACAGGATGAGCCTTAATATACAAGCTATTTATAAGAATAGTGATCACTGTTTTTACTTGTCTCAAAACAAGTTACAGTGTTTTTTATCTTATAGTTTTTCGGTTCCCAGTAGAAAATTGAAATTCTCTAGATTTTTTATAAATAAAGCTGCTGAACAACTAACATTCGGTGGTTATCAAAAATATTAATGGGGTTGCTACGTAGTAGTATAGTAAATTTTTTTAACCAGGCTACAGTGTGTGCAAATTTTAGCGAACAAATACTGTGACAATTCATAAGTAATAACTCGAAAATATTTATCACTTCTCCGCGAGGAAATAATTTTGATCAGCTAAACTCTACTAATAGCTTTTATCGTAGGTCAATAACTGATCTTCGTAAAAAAATGCCCTTTTTTGAAAAAACTTTTTTAAATCAGTGAACAAGAATAGCCTTTCGCGGTAAAAGTTATAGAGTTAAGTGTTTTAAAAAATTAGTTAAATTTACTTTTAATTTTGGTTATTCGCACTGATCTAAATTTATTGCTAACGCTACCTGGAAAATAAATCGTAGGCGTAGACAAAATTATTTAGTTTTTACATACAAGCCGCTAGATATGTTATTTTTTAAACGCCAACTTCCTTACGTTAGATTTTATAACTGCTATACTATGCGAGGTTTACGTTTAAAAAAACAACCCATAATAAGAAGATTCGGTAAAATATCACAACATGTGTCTATACTACATTAGTACTTTATATTTTTGTTTATTAGCGCTAATATTTAAGACACTTAAGCGCAAAGTTAGGTATAAAACCGCAGTGACTAAAACGTTGTAGATTTTTAATTGCGCAATTAATATAAAACAATAACTTGGTTGGTGTTCTTATGATTCAATCTTTTTGAAATAGTTTGAAAAATATAATTGTTGAATATCATATAATATTGTTGGGGGTAGCATTTATTATTTTATTAATAACTTTTACAGTTTTTTCTTATCGGAGAAATTCTTTTAAAAGATTTTTGCTTATAATGTTGGTAACGCTAATATTAATAATCATAGTATCTTACTATTGAATACCTCTTGATATTTTTTTTTACAAGGTTTGATTACTTATAGAGTGACAAGCTTATAATTTATATTTATTTTTTTTTGTAGGACCTTTTTAATTATAGTGCGAAAATTTTTTTAAGTGTAAAATTAACTAACCCCAGCTAATTAATGCGTGTGCAGTTTAATAAGTCTAAATAATACTTAAGCTATTGCGTAATACATTTTATTTAGTTTTACCCATTAAGCACAGTGGTACTAAAAAGTGTTGAAAGTAATAACGACTCCTCTTCACAACACGAATACGCAGAGGTAAATCCTGTTATCGAGGAATTTCTCATAGAAAAAGTGAGTTGATGGGTGAAATTTATGTACGGACCTTATTTCGATGTAGCAGTCATTATTATTTTTGCTCTATTTTTAACTCTACTTTTATATGTTATTTTAAATTCTACTAGTAAATTTAGTATGATAGAAAACTGGAAATTTTTTGCTATAACTTTTTTAGTGTTGGTGTATTTGTTGTATTTGATGACCTATTACGTTGCACCTGCGTCTTTTTTTATTTGACCTGACAACGAAATTATTCCTGTATATTTATATAAAGCAGCAGATCATGGCACAGCTCATCATCAGTAGTTACAATCGATTTGCGTATCTTTATCAACGTTATTTATATTATAACTACGTATTCCCATTTTTTTCTACTTTTTTGCTTATTGTGGGACTAAAAAGTGTTGAAAGTGATAACGAATACTCTTCACAGCACGAATACGCAGAGTCAGATCCTGTTATCGAAGAATTTCTCATAGAAAAAGTGAGTTGATGGGTGAAATTTATCCACGGACCTTATTTTAATATAGCAGTCATTATTATCTCTGCTCTATTTTTAACTCTACTTTTATATGTTATTTTAAGTTTTACTAGTAAATTTAACATGATAAAGAGCTGAGAATTTTTTGCTATAATTTTTTTAGTGTTTGCATATCTGTTGTATTTGATGACTTGTTATTTTGCATCGGAGTCCTTTTTTATTTGACCTGACGACGAAATTATTCCTGTATATTTATGTAAAACAGCAGATAATAATAAGACTCATCATCAGTAGTCGCAATCGATTTGCGTATCTTTATCAATATTATTTATACTATAACTACGTATTCACATTTTTTTGTATTTTTTTGCTTATTGTGGGACTAAAAAGCCTTCCTCGCTGCGAAAAACTAAACAATTCTATGTTTTGGGAATCCTTTTCTATGCAATTAAGTGAAAGGTGACTAGACACAAAATGTATTATACTTCTTAAGCCTTTGATAAACTGTTTGTTATACTTTAAGTTTCCGTGCTTTTTACTTTTTTGAGCACCTAACAAAGAACATGAATTTTTTTCTCGCAACTTAATTTCGAAAACTAAATTCTCAAAAAAAAATAATCGTGTGACTAAATTAAATAATACGCAATCGTTGAGCTATATAAGTGTTGCAAATTACGTGTTTCAGAGATTGACAGAGTTATTTTCATTAGCAATATACGACTACAGACCTGAAAAAATAAGATTTATAAAAAAACTCAGCTTTTGGTATCAAAAAAGTAATTCTTAATCTAGACAGCTTATTAGTATTTATATGCATTGTAGATCGGTAGTAACGTACAAATATTTTTTACCCCACTTTTCTAGTATTAATATTTTTAATAACTCAACAATTTTTTTTTAATAAATAACTTTGCAGTTTTTGTTTATGTCAATAAATATATTAACAACACTGAATATACGTATAGCAATTTTAAAGTAACTAAACATGTAGCCTGTATTAAGATTGTCACCATAGAATATAGTGTTACTAGAAAGTATTGCTGACGCGAAAAAAATCCACGCACAGTATAGGGATGCGGCATACAACCCTATCATTAGGCAACTTCTCCAGCAAGAAGAAAATTGGCTAATACGGTTTGTGTACGGACCATATTTTGATTCTATATCTATTATCATTTTTGCTTTATTTTTAACTCTACTTTTATACTATGTTTTAAACTTTAACGGTAGATTTAGTATAGTGTATAATTGAAGACTTTTAGCCTTAGTTTTTTTATTGCTGGTATTTTTATTGTATCTAGCGAGTTATTATATTTTACCTGCTTCCTTTTTTTTTTTTTTTTTTT